>Ga0209257_1000671_pt1 | contig 53537 bp, 39 predicted proteins | sample AraplaCvi_mCL_r2_FD_184277 | JGI IMG/M metagenome (GOLD analysis project Ga0209257, IMG submission 184277) | Arabidopsis root microbial communities from North Carolina, USA - plate scrape MF_Cvi_mCL_r2 (SPAdes) (version 2) | ecosystem: Host-associated > Plants > Roots > Endosphere | place: USA...
GGGCAGGACCTGGGCCGCTCGCTGCGGCAGTACCCGCGCTATTCGATCCGCTGCCCCGGCCACCTGGATATCCGCGCGGCCAACGACAGCGAGATGGGCCACTTCGACCTCGACGTGATCGAGGTCTCGGCCCACGGCTTCCAGGCCGAGTGCGACCATGAACTCCCGCTGCAGGTGGACGGCACGGTCGAGATCGAGCTGGGCCACAGCGAGACGGCCCATGTGACGTGCCGCGCCGTGCGCCGCAAGGACACGGACCAGGGCAGCTTCTACGGCTTCCGCATCGACGAACCCGACCGCCACTGGCGCAGCTTCGTCTCCACGCTGGAGATGGGCATCACTTCGAAGGACCTTGCCGCATGACCCGCAGTACCGACCGGATCCCCTCGACGACGCCCCCGAACGCGACCGATGCCGCACGGGCTCCCGGACGCGCCCGCGTCGTGGCGCGCCGCGAGCTGCTGGCCTGGGGCGCGGGCGGCGCGCTCGGCGCCTGGGGCCTGGCCGGCACGGGCACGGCCCGGGCGCAGGAGATGTCCAACACCCTGCCGGACCTGATCGACCGCAGCCGCCAGGCGGTGGTGGCGGTGGGCACCTTCGCGGCGACGGACAACCCGCGCTTCGGCTTCCGCGGCACCGGCTTCGCGGTGGGGGACGGGCGCCGCATCGTGACCTGCGCGCATGTGGTCCCGAACCCGGTCGAGAAGGACCTGATGATCACCGTGCCGGCGGCCGGCAATGCGTCGGGGCAGCCGCAGCTGCGGGCGGTGAAGCTGCTGCGCCGCGACGCGGCGCGCGACCTGGCGATCCTCGAGCTGGCCGACGACAAGGGCGCGCTGGTGGACGTGCTGTCGCTGGCGGAGGTCGATGGCGACCGGCCGGTGGTCCGGGAGGGCGCGGCGGTGGCGCTGATGGGGTATCCGATCGGCACCGCGCTGGGCGTGACGATGGCGACGCATCGCGGCAGCATCGCCGCGATCACCCGGGCCGCGCTGCCGGCGCCCAGTTCCAATGCGCTGTCCGAGCGCGCGGTGCGCCAGCTGAGGGAAGGCGCGCTGGAGTTCCTGCAGCTGGACGCCACGGCCTATCCGGGCAACAGCGGCGGGCCGCTGCTGGACATCCGCACCGGCAAGGTGGTGGGTGTGGTCAACATGGTGGCCCTCAAGGGCACCCGCGAATCGGCGCTCAGCGCGCCCAGCGGCATCAGCTACGCGGTACCGGTGAAGTACGTCTGGCCGCTGCTGGACAAGTGAGGCCTCAGCCGGCCCGCTCTTCAGGGTGTTGGCAATCCGAGCCTGTCGAAGAAGGCGCGATTGCGTTCCCGGGCCGCGTTGAGCAGTCGGTCGAACGAGATCACTTCGATGTAGGCCCTGAAGTTGTCGTTGAAGCCGAAGTAGCCCTGCTTGTCGCTGGTTTCGCGCAGCCCCAGGACCTTGCAACGATGGCGCACGGTTGAAGTCAGGTCCGCGATGACGTAGCAGAAGCCGGGGATCGTGTCGGAACCCGGGATGGGGCGCCCCCGCGCGGTCTTGACACCGCCTTCGCGAATCCGTTCGAGATAACCGAGCGCTTGCTCGATCGGGTCCTTGTCCTCTCCGGCGCGCGCGTCGTTCCTCATCGGGCGCTTGATCTCCACCACCACGATCGATCCCAGCGGCAGCTTCTGACCTTCGTTCACCAGCAGTGGTTGGTCGAAGACATTCAGGGCGCACAGGTCCGGCTCCTTGGCATCGATGCTTCCGGTGATCGGCATGGAGGCCAGCGGCCGATCCGATGCCAGAAAGTTGTGGAACGCCAGGCGTTCATCGATCAACCAGAGGTTCGAGCCATCCGAGAACACTTCGTCGGAGGTCTTGCGCATCGGCATGATCAGATCGTGGATCAGATCCTCGCGCGCGTATCGACCGTCGGCGCCGACGCTGATGGCCTTCTCCAGGATGTCGAGGATGATCTTGCGGTGGAAGACGTAGTTGGCGAGGTCAGACTTCTTGATGTCATCGACCTTCTCGAGATAGCGCTGCAGTCGAAGCTGGTACTGGGCCGGTGACTCGGCGTCTCCCAGGTTCATCATCTCGTGGCCTTCTGCGAGCAGGCTGCCTTCGATGTCCGCGAGATGACGGTGCAAGAGCAGATCGAGGTCGCGGTCCGAGATGTCGGGATCAACGCTCAACCGGGCCGGCTCGATCCGGTTGAGGATCGGCCGGTAGCGAGGAGCCCGCTCGGAGACGAAGCGCTCCACGCGGTCCCGGCTGGCCTTTGCATTCGTTTCAAGGTGGTCACGCAGGTGCTGGCTGGCGCGGGTGACCACGGCGTCCCGGATGTCGTCGATCCCGAGTTCGGTAGCCGAGAACAGGTCATCGCTGATGGCCTCGAGGTCGAAGCCGATGCGTTCGGGCCGGACGTGGCCATCCAGGTAGGCCGAGGTGATGTAGCAGGCGTAGTGGAAGTCGCCCTCCGGATCCTTGATCCGACCATGGAGACCGGGGATCCGACCGCCCAAGGGTTCCTTCTCCACGACGCGGCCCGCGGCACACCAGGCCAGGAAGTGCTGGCGGTCCGCGCCGGCCTTCAATCGCAGATGGGTCAGTTCGAACTCCTGCCCCTTGAGCGTGATTCGCTCCTTGGTCGAGGACGACAGCATGTAGGCGGCGTGGACCTCATGCAAGTCGATCACCTCGTCGCCGTCCACGACCGAGACGGCCGGTGCGCCCCCCTCGCGCACGAAATACCAGAGGCAATGCTCGAAGACGTTCTGGGCAATGGTGGTGGCTGTCTTTGGTGAAGCCTCGCGATAGGGCTGGTCGAAGCCGCAGAGTTCAATGATCGTTGTCGGCTGTGCGTCGGGAGGAGCGTCGGTCATCACCTGCGCGGTGACGCCATGCGCGGGCGTGAACGAGAAATTGCGCTGGCGCAGGCTGCCGTCACTGGAACGAAAGATGCTGGACACCTTGACCGCTTCGAAGGCCTTCAGCCACAGCAGTCGCCCCACGCCCCGGCAGCCCAGCGCGGCCTTGTAGTCGCTGTCCAGCGTCTCGAACGAGGACATGTTCCGTTCGTCGAACCCGACGCCGTTGTCGATGATGCGGAAGCCGACGATGGGCTCCTGGGGCGGCGCCCCGCGGCGCTGCCGAGTGTCTTCCAGCAACTGCTGCTGGGGCGTGCGGAGCACCTCGATGCGAATGTCCCCACCGTCGGGATCGTCCGAGTCGGCGATCGCCTGGATCGCATTGACCACGGCCTCGTAGAGCGGCATGAGTCCCTGGCTGCGCAACAGGGCGGTGTTGCGCAGGCGGCCCTTCAGATAGGTGTTCATGCTCATTGCCACGTTCCTCGTCCGTCCTCACGAAGGGGCATTCTCATCCCGTTCCGGAGGGCCGCCGGACACCCAGGAACAACTGTGCAAGGATCGGTAGGCGCGCAGGCAAGGTGGAGGCGGCAGAGCCTCAGCCGGCGTGGCCGGCCGGCGCCGCCATGCCCGGCTGCGGCGCGGGCTCGCGCAGCAGCAGGGCCAGCAGCCCGCCCGAGGCCGCGAAGACCGCGCCGACCGCGAAGGCGACGCGGTAGCCGCCCGCCAGCGCCGCTGGCAGCGCGGCGCCCAGCGCGCCGAGTTCGGCCGTCTTCCACGCCGCCAGGCTGGCCAGCACCGCCAGCCCCAGCGAACCGCCCATCATGAAGGACGTGTTCACCATGCCCGAGGCCAGGCCCGATTCGCTCGGCGCGACCTCGCTCATCGCTGCCAGCAGCACCGGGTTGAAGGCCACCCCGGCGCCCAGGCCCAGCAGCAGCATGCCGGGCAGCACGTCCAGCCAGAAGCCGCCGTCCGCCGGCGCCCGCGCGAACAGCGCCAGCCCCAGCGCCGCCAGCAGCAGCCCGCCGCACAGCGGCTTGCGCAGGCCCAGCTTCATCACCAGCTTCGCCGACAGGCCGACCGAGAAGGCCGCCATGATCAGGTTGGCCGGCAGGAAACCCAGGCCCACGTGCATCGCGTCGTAGCCCAGCACCAGCTGCATGTAGAGCGCCGACAGGAAGAACCACGCGAACATCGCCGCCGCCCAGAGCACGCCGATCACGTTGGACACCGCCACCGAGCGCAGCCGGAACAGCGACAGCGGCATCAGCGGATGCGCCACCCGGGTCTCCAGCACCAGGAAGGCCGCCATCAGCGCCGCCGCCACGCCCAGCAGGCCCAGCGTGCGGGGCGAGGTCCAGCCGGCCTCGTTGCCGTTGACGACGGCGTAGACCGCCAGCATCAGCGACAGCGTCACGGTCACGGCGCCGGCCCAGTCCAGGGTCTCGTCGGGCGCCGTCGGGCCGGCGCGCTCGATCAGCCACAGGCACAGGCCGATCACGACCGCGCCGATCGGCAGGTTCACCAGGAAGATCCAATGCCAGCTCAGCGTGCTGGTCAGCAGGCCGCCCAGCAGCACGCCGATGCTGCCGCCGCCGGCGCAGACGAAGCCGTAGACGCCCATGGCCTTGGCCCGCTCCGCGGGCTCGGTGAACATGTTCATGATCAGCGACAGCGAGATCGCCGACACCACCGCCCCGCCCAGCCCCTGGACCGCGCGGGCCGCGATCAGCAGCCCCTGGATGTGCGCCAGGCCGCAGGCGGCCGACGCGGCCGTGAACAGCGCCAGCCCCGCCAGGAACATGCGCCGGTGGCCGTACAGGTCGCCCAGCCGGCCCCCGAGCAGCATGAAGCCGCCGAAGGTCAGCATGTAGGCGTTGACCACCCAGACCAGCGAGGTCTCGGTGAAGTGCAGGTCGGCGCGGATCGAGGGCAGGGCGACATTCACGATGGTCGTGTCCAGCACGATCATCAGCACGCCCAGGCAGAGCACGCCCAGCGCCAGCCAGCGGCGCCGCTTCGGATCAAGGTGAGCAGTCATGGCGGATTCGCATCCATTCAGAGGGGGTGGCAGGACCCGTGACGGCTTCGTGAAGACAGACGGGGTTTCGCTTCACGACGATCGGGGCTGACGGATTTCTACATCCTCGTTGTCGGTCGATCGCCGACGCGCGCTGACGCCATTGCAGGACCCGGCGATGCGTCATCGGCGTCTGCCTCGGCGGCATCGACGGGCGGACCATGCGTCAGATCCAAAGGAGACCGCCATGAGCATCACCAAGCACGCCAAGGCCGCGAGGACCGAACCTACCAGCTTGTTCAAGACCGCGCTGTTGCTGTGCAGCCTCGCCATGACCATCGGCCTGCTGTTCAGCGCAGTGCAGGACGCCCGCGGCGCGGGCCTGGAGGACGACGGCGACGCCGGCTCGGCCCCGGCGTCGTTCACGGTCGGCGACGACGGCTGACGCGTCGCCGCCGGCGGGTCAGCATTCGACGATGTTGACCGCCAGACCGCCGCGGGCGGTCTCCTTGTACTTGGTCATCATGTCGGCGCCGGTCTCCCGCATGGTCTTGATGACCTTGTCCAGGCTGACATGGTGGGTGCCGTCGCCGCGCAGCGCCATGCGCGCCGCGTTGATGGCCTTGACCGAGGCGATCGCGTTGCGTTCGATGCAGGGAATCTGCACCAGGCCGCCGACCGGATCGCAGGTCAGGCCCAGGTGGTGCTCCATGCCGATCTCGGCGGCGTTCTCGGCCTGGGCCGGCGTGCCGCCCATCACCGCGCACAGCGCGCCGGCGGCCATCGAGCAGGCCACGCCGACCTCGCCCTGGCAGCCGACCTCGGCGCCCGAGATCGAGGCGTTCTCCTTGTAGAGGATGCCGATCGCCGCGGCCGTCAGCAGGAAGTCGACGATGCCGTCCTCATTGGCGCCATGCACGAAGCGGGCGTAGTAGTGCAGCACCGCCGGCACGATGCCGGCCGCGCCATTGGTCGGCGCGGTCACGACGCGGCCACCGGCGGCGTTCTCTTCATTGACCGCCAGCGCATACAGGTTGACCCAGTCCATCACCTGCAGCGGATCACGCAGGGCGGCCTCGGGATGCGCGACCAGGTCGCGGTACAGCGCCGCCGAGCGCCGTTTCACCTTGAAGCCGCCGGGCAGGATGCCCTCGGTGCGGCAGCCGCGCTGCACGCATTCCTGCATCACGCGCCAGATCTTCAGCAGGCCCGCGCGCGTCTCCTCGTCGGGACGCCAGTGGCGTTCGTTGCGCCGCATGATCTCGGCGATCGAGCAGCCTTCCTGTTCGATCAGCGCGAGCAGCTCCGCGCCGGTCTTGAACGGGTAGGGCAGCACCGTGGTGTCGGGCGCGATCTGCTTCTGCTTGGCGCCGTCGGCCAGGACTTCCTCGGTGACGACGAAGCCGCCGCCGACGGAGTAGTAGACGCGGTTCTGCAACTCGTTGCCTTCGGCGTCGAAGGCGATGCAGCGCATGCCGTTGGCGTGCAGCGGCAGGCTCTGGCGGCGATACATCACGAGGTCGCGCGCCTCGTCGAAGGCGACGACATGGTCGCCGCCCAGCGCGATGCGCTTGTCATTGCGGATCGCGTCGAGGATGCCGGGGATGCTTTCGATGTCGACCGTGTCCGGCTCATGGCCGGCCAGGCCCAGCAGCACGGCCTTGTCCGAGCCGTGGCCCTTGCCGGTCGCGCCCAGCGAGCCGTACAGCCCCGTGGCCACGCGCACCGTGCGATCGAGCACGCCCTCGTGCCGCAGGCGCTGCACGAACATGCGCGCGGCGCGCATCGGCCCCACGGTGTGCGAGCTCGACGGCCCGATGCCGATCTTGAACAGGTCGAAAACGGAAACTGCCATGGCGGACCTCGTGGGTATTCCCTTGCGGGTGTGCGCCGTCCAGTCCTGCGCGCTCGTGACGCGCCGACCGTGCGGCCTTGAAAGAAGCTAGGCCAAAAAGAAGGCCGCGTCAGCGGCCTCCTTGATTCACCCTGATCACTCGTCAGCGTAGGCCGACAGGGGCGGGCAGGAGCAGACCAGGTTGCGGTCGCCGTAGACGTTGTCGACACGGCCCACCGGCGACCAGTACTTGACGTGACGCAGCGCCGGGACCGGATAGGCCGCGTCGTCGCGGCTGTAGCCATGCGTCCACTCGGTCTTGAGCAGGCTCTCGGCGGTGTGCGGCGCGTTGAGCAGCGGGTTGTCCGTCTTGGACCAGGCGCCGGATTCGACCTTCGCGATCTCCTCGCGGATCTGGATCATCGCGGCGATGAAACGGTCCAGCTCGAACTTCGATTCGCTCTCGGTCGGCTCGACCATCAGCGTGCCGGCGACCGGGAAGGACAGCGTCGGCGCGTGGAAGCCGTAGTCGATCAGGCGCTTGGCGACGTCCTCGGCGGAGATGCCGGAGCTGTCCTTGAGCGGGCGCAGGTCCAGGATGCACTCGTGGGCCACGCCGCCGCCCTTGACGCCGTCGATGTTGCCGCTGAAGTGGATGTCGTAGTGGTCCGACAGGCGCGCGGCCACGTAGTTGGCCGACAGGATCGCGGTCTCGGTCGCGGCCTTCAGGCCGGTCTCGCCCATCATGCGGATGTACATCCACGAGATCGGCAGCACCGCCGCGTTGCCCAGCGGCGCGGCGGAGACGGCGCCGATGGCGGTCTTCTCGCCCAGGCCGGCCGAGCGGTGCGCCGGCAGGAAGGGCACCAGGTCCTCGACCACGCAGACAGGGCCGACGCCCGGGCCGCCGCCGCCGTGCGGGATGCAGAAGGTCTTGTGCAGGTTCAGGTGGGACACGTCGCCGCCGAACTGGCCCGGCGCGGCGATGCCCACCAGCGCGTTCATGTTGGCGCCGTCCACGTACACGCGGCCGCCATGCTCATGCACCAGTGCGCAGATCTCCTTGACGTGCGTGTCGAAGAGACCGTACGTCGACGGGTAGGTGATCATGATCGCCGCCAGCTTGTCGCTGTGCTGCTCGCACTTGGCTTTCAGGTCGGCCAGGTCGATGTTGCCTTCCTTGTCGCACTTGGTGACCACCACCTGCATGCCCACCATCTGCGCCGACGCCGGATTGGTGCCGTGCGCGGACTCGGGGATCAGGCAGATCTTGCGGTGACCCTCGCCGCGCGACTCGTGCCACGCCTTGATGATCAGCAGGCCGGCGTACTCGCCCTGGGAGCCGGCATTGGGCTGCAGCGAGACGCCCGCGTAGCCGGTGGCCTGGCACAGCCAGGACGTGAGCTGCTGGTCCAGCTGGGCGTAGCCCTGCAGCTGGCTCTGCGGCGCGAACGGGTGCACCTGCGCGAACTCGGGCCAGGTGATGGGGATCATCTCGCTGGTCGCGTTGAGCTTCATCGTGCACGAGCCCAGCGGGATCATGCTGCGGTCCAGCGCCAGGTCCTTGTCGGAGAGCAGGCGGATGTAGCGCAGCATCTCCGTCTCGGAGTGGTGGATGTTGAAGATCGGATGCGTCAGGTAGGCGCTGGTGCGCGCCAGCGCGGCCGGCACCAGCGTGGCGGCCGTGGCGCCGGCGAAGGCGTCGGCCACGGGCTTGCCTTCGGCGAAGACCGTCAGCAGCGCCTGGAGGTCGGCGCGGGTGGTGGTCTCGTCCAGCGTCAGGCTGATGCTGTCCTCGCTCGCGCGGCGCAGGTTCATGCCGGCGGCGACGGCCGCGGCCAGCACCGGGCCGGTGTGCGCGCCGGTCTTCACGTGCAGGGTGTCGAACGCGGTCTCGTGGACCAGCGTCAGGCCCAGCGCCTTCAGGCCCCGCGCCAGCACGGCGGTGTAGGCGGCGACGCGCTGCGCGATGCGCTTGAGGCCCTGCGGGCCGTGATAGACCGCGTACATGCTGGCCACCACGGCCGGCAGCACCTGCGCCGTGCAGATGTTGGAGGTGGCCTTCTCGCGGCGGATGTGCTGCTCACGGGTCTGCAGCGACAGGCGGTAGGCGGGCTTGCCATGCGCGTCGACGGACACGCCAACCAGGCGGCCCGGCAGCGAGCGCTTGAACTCGTCGCGGCAGGCCATGTAGGCGGCGTGCGGGCCGCCGGCGCCCATCGGCATGCCAAAGCGCTGCGTGGTGCCGACGGCGATGTCGGCGCCCTGCTCACCGGGCGAGGCGATCAGCGTCAGCGCCAGCAGGTCGGCCGCGGCCACCAGCAGCCCGCCGTGCGCGTGGACCGCCTCGGCGATCGCCTGCAGCGGCCGCACCACGCCGGTCACGCCGGGGTACTGGACCAGCGCGCCGAAGCACTCGGCCTGGCCGGCCTCCTCGGCCTTGCCGACCTGCACCGTGATGCCCAGCGGCTCGGCGCGGGTGCGCACGACTTCCAGCGTCTGGGGCAGCACGTCGTCGGCGACGAAGAAGGTCTGGCTCTTGCTCTTGGCCATGCGGGCGGCCAGCGTCATCGCCTCGGCGGCGGCGGTGGCCTCGTCCAGCATCGAGGCGTTGGCGATGGCCAGGCCGGTCAGGTCGCAGACCATGGTCTGGAAGTTGACCAGCGCCTCCATGCGGCCTTGCGAGATCTCGGCCTGGTAGGGCGTGTAGGCGGTGTACCAGGCCGGGTTCTCGAGGATGTTGCGCAGGATCACGCCCGGCGTGATCGTGCCGTGGTAGCCCTGGCCGATGAAGCTCTTCAGGATCTGGTTCCGGCCCGCGATGGCCTTGAGCTCGGCCAGCGCCTGCGCTTCGGTCACGGGCTCGGGCAGGTCCATCTTCGCGGCGCGCTTGATGGCGGCCGGAACGATGGCGTCGATCAGCGCGGCGCGCGACGCGGCACCGATCGCCGACAGCATCAACTGCTCGTCATGGGCGTCGGGACCGATGTGACGGGCGTGGAACTCCGAGGCGTTCTCGAGCTCGGCGAAGGAGGGCAGGGCGGACATGGCGGGGCGATCCTGGAGAAAGAGCTCCCTCTCCCGCCGTGCGGGAGAGGGCTGGGGTGAGGGCGGGGCTTAGGAGTTCTTCACCAGCTCGTCGTAGGCCGTGGTGTCCATCAGCCCGTCGAGTTCCGCCGGATTGGACAGCTTGACCTTGAAGAACCAGCCGGTCTTGAGCGGGTCGGTGTTGGCCAGCGACGGATCGGCGCGCAGCGCCTCGTTCACTTCGACGATCTCGCCCGACACCGGGGCATAGACGTCGGCGGCGGCCTTGACCGACTCGACCACGCCGGCCACTTCCTTGGCGGCGAAGGACTTGCCGACCTCGGGCAGGTCGACGAAGACCACATCGCCCAGCGCGTCCTGCGCATGGACGGTGATGCCCACGGTGGCGATGCCGTCGGTGGTGTCGACCCATTCGTGGTCGGGCGTGTACTTGATGCTCATGGAGAGGCTCCGTGGAATCGGAAGGGTGAAGGGGAAATCGTCCCGGAGGACGGGAGGGGATCCGGGATCGCGGATCAGCCGCGGAAGTATCCGTTCGGCGTGAACGGCGTGGAAGAGACCGTCATCGGGGTGCGCTTGCCGCGGACCTCGGCGAAGAGCTCGGTGCCCAGCGCCGCGTACGGCGTCTGGACGTAGGCCAGCGCCACCGGCTTGCCGACCGTCGGACCCAGCGTGCCGCTGGTGACGACGCCGATCTCCTGACCGTCGGCGTTGACGAGCCTGGCGCCCTCGCGCACCGGCATCCGTTCGGAGCTCACCAGGCCGACCCGCTTGCGCGCGGCGCCTTCGGCGAACTGGCGGTCGATCACGGCCGCGCCGGGATAGCCGCCGGCGCGGGCGCCGCCAGCGCGGCGGACCTTCTGGATCGCCCAGGTCAGCGAGGCCTCGACCGGGGTGGTGGTGGTGTCGATGTCGTGGCCGTACAGGCACAGGCCGGCTTCCAGGCGCAGCGAGTCGCGCGCGCCCAGGCCGATGGGCATCACCTCGGGCTGGGCCAGCAGCTTGCGGGCCAGCTCCACGCTGCGCTCGGCGGCGACGGAGATCTCATAGCCGTCTTCGCCGGTGTAGCCCGAGCGGGTCACGAACGTGGGGATGCCGTCCAGGTCGAAGAAGCCGCCGGTCATGAAGACCAGCCCGGCGACGCCCGGGTTCAGGCGCGACAGCGCGGTCACCGCCTGCGGGCCCTGCAGCGCGAGCAGCGCCTGGTCGGGCAGCGGACGCACCTCGCAGCGGCCCGACAGGTGCTTGCGCATGTGGGCGATGTCCTGGTCGCGGCAGCCGGCGTTGACCACCACGAACAGCCCGTCGGTGCGGCGCGCGACCATCAGGTCGTCGAGGATGCCGCCGTCGTCGGCGGTGAACAGCGCGTAGCGCTGCTTGAACAGGCCCAGGTCGACGATGTCGACCGGCACCAGGGTCTCGAGCGCCGCGGCGGCGTCGTCGCCCACCAGCAGCACCTGGCCCATGTGGGAGACGTCGAACAGGCCGGCCTTGGAGCGGGTGTGCTTGTGCTCGGCCATCACGCCGGCGGGGTACTGGACCGGCATGTCGTAGCCGGCGAAGGGCACCATCTTGGCCCCCAGTTCGAGGTGCAGCGCGTGCAGGGGGGTCTTGTGCAGGGGCGTGTTCAGGTTCTGATCGGCGGACATGTCTCGCTCCGAGGGCATTCGTCATGACCACCCGACTGTGAACCGATCACGTCCGGGTGGGGGAGATGCCCTCGCTGTCCGCTTTACCTGAGAGATTGGCCGCCGGTGGTTGACCGGTGGCTTGCCCCTTCGGTGGACGGGCTCGACCAGTGGTCCGCCCCGCCTCTCTCCAGTGAGGACGCCCGATGTCTCGGGCGTTTCGTCAGTCCTTTTGCCTGAGCGTTCGCAGCGTGGGATCGCCAGTGCCACTGCGCCTTCGGCGGCCCCCGCGAGGGGGCTCTCTCCTGACAGGCGCGCATTGTAGTCATGGAAATGACCCGGTCCAGCCGGACGTGCACAATCGCGCCCATGCGACTCCTGCTGGTGGAAGACGACCTCATGATCGGCGAGCAGCTGCTCGGGCTGCTGCGCGCCGAAGGTTATGCCGTGGACTGGGTGCGCGACGGCGAGATCGCCGACACCGCGCTGCAATCCCAGACCTACGACCTGGTGCTGCTCGACCTGGGCCTGCCCAAGCGCGACGGCATGAGCGTGCTGCAGGCCCTGCGCGGCCGCAAGCAGACGGTGCCGGTGCTGATCGCCACCGCGCGCGACGCCACCGCGCAGCGGGTGGCCGGGCTCGATGCCGGGGCGGACGACTACGTGCTCAAGCCCTTCGAGCTCGACGAGCTGCTGGCCCGCATCCGCGCGCTGCTGCGCCGCGCCGCCGGCCGCGCCGAGCCGGTCTATGAGCACATGGGCGTGAGCATCAACCCCGCCACGCGCGAGGTCACCGCCAACGGCCATCCGGTGACGCTGTCGCAGCGCGAATGGGCGGTGCTGGAGCCGCTGCTGGCGCGCCCCGGCATGGTCCTGTCGCGCCAGCAGCTCGAGGAGAAGCTGTACGGCTGGAAGGACGAGATCAGCAGCAACGCCGTCGAGGTCTACATCCACGGCCTGCGCAAGAAGCTGGGCGCCGAGCTGATCCAGAACGTCCGCGGCGTCGGCTACCGCGTGCCCAAGGAATGAACGCGGGCCTGGAGCCCGACGCGCCGCGGCGCGGCCGGTTCGCGTTGCTGCCGCGCTCGCTGCGCTACCGGCTGCTGCTGTTCCTGCTGGGCGCGATGCTGACCAGCGCGCTGATCCAGGGCATGAGCGCCTACCGCAACGCGCTGATGGAGACCGACGAGATCTTCGACTACCAGATGCAGCAGGTGGCGCTCTCGCTGCGCGCGGGCATGGGCACCGGCCTGCCGCTGCCGCTGGGGGAGGAGCAGAGCATCGACCTGATCGTGCAGGTCTGGGGTCTGGACGGCACGCCGCTGTACCGCTCGGCCGGCCCGGACTGGCTGCCGCAGCGCGCGGTGCTGGGCTTCTCGAATGTCGCGCTGCGCGGCAAGCGTTATCGGGTCTTCGCGGTGCAGGGCCGTTTCCAGGTCGTGCAGGTCGCGCAGGACATCGCGGTGCGCCAGCGCATGGCGGGGCAGCTCGCGTGGCGCACGGTGCTGCCGACGGCGCTGATGCTGCCGATGCTGGCGCTGGTCGTGTGGTGGGTGGTCTCGCATTCGCTGGCGCCGCTGGAGCGGGTGCGCCAGCAGCTGTCGCGCCGCGCGGCGCAGGACCTGGCGCCGGTCGACGACGAGGACCTCCCCGCTGAGATCCAGCCGCTGGTCACGGAACTCAACGGCCTGCTGGACCGCGTGCGGCAGGCCTTCGAGCAGCAGCAGCACTTCGTCGCCGACGCGGCGCATGAGCTGCGCTCGCCGCTGGCGGCGCTGAAGCTGCAGCTGCAGTCGTTGCGGCGCGCGCCGGACGACGCCGCCCGCGCGCAGGCGCTGGAGAAGCTCGGGCAGGGCATCGACCGCGCGTCCCATCTGATCGAGCAACTGCTCGCGCTGGCGCGGCAGGACAGTGCCAGGGCGCAGGCACCGTCGCAGCCGATTGCGCTGGATGCGCTGTGCCGCGACGGCGTGATCGACGCGGCCACGCTCGCGCAGGCCCGTGGCATCGACCTGGGCATGGAGCGCTGCGATGCGGTGCTGGTGGACGGTCACCGCGAGGCGCTGACCATGCTGCTGCGCAACCTGCTGGACAACGGCATCAAGTACGGACGCAGCCGCGTCGACCTGAGCCTGGAGCGCAGCGGCGGACAGGCGCTGCTGGTGGTCGAGGACGACGGGCCCGGCATTCCCGACGCCGAGCGCGGCCGGGTCTTCGACCGCTTCTACCGCTCCGAGGCGCAGGCCCAGCAGGCCCCGGGCAGCGGCCTGGGCCTGGCGCTGGTGCGCAGCATCGCCGACGACCACGGCGCCAGCCTGCGCCTGGGGCACAGCACCGCGCTGGGCGGCCTGCGCGTGGAGCTGGCGATGCCGCTCTCGCGCGCCACGCCGGCCGCGGCGCCAACCTTGCCGCCCGCGGTGCCGCCGGCGCTGCCGCACGCCTGAAAGGCAAGCGCCTGAAAGGCGCTCGCCACCGCCGCTTCACGGCGGGGCCACGGCGATTAAGAGCGACCTAAGCGAAGCTCCCCACACTTCAAGCCATCGAATCGGCGCAAGGCTTCCGGGCCGACCGCCGGCAGCGAATCTGGAGGTTCAGATGGCTCAACAAGTGGAGAAGATGATTCCGGTGAAGAAGCTCGTGTGGGCGCTGGTCGCGGCCGGCGTGTTGGGTGCCGCGGGCGGTGCGCTGGCGATGCGCAACGCCAAGGTGATGCCGGTCTCGGTTTCGGACTCGGCGGCGACCGCGCCGGCGCAAACCGGTGAGGCGCAGGTCGCCGCGGTGACGACGCCGCTGGCCAACGCGGCCGCGCCGGCGGCGAACTTCACGCCGCCGCCGGCGGGCATGCCCGACTTCGCGCAGATCGCCGCGGCGCAAGGGCCGGCGGTGGTCAACATCAGCGTGTCCGGCACGGTGAAGACGCGCGCGGCGCGCGTGCCGCAGATCGATCCGGATGATCCGTTCTACGAGTTCTTCCGCCGCTTCGGCGTGCCCGGCATGCCCGGTGGCCCGAATGGCGGCGGCGAGGGCGGCAGCCGCGAGATCCGCGGCCAGGGCTCGGGCTTCATCGTCAGCACCGACGGCGTGATCCTGACCAACGCCCACGTCGTGCAGGACGCGCAGGAAGTGGTGGTCAAGCTCACCGACCGCCGCGAGTTCCGCGCCAAGGTGCTGGGCAGCGACAAGTCGACCGACGTCGCGGTGCTCAAGATCGAGGCCAAGAACCTGCCGACGGTGCGCCTGGGCGCGACCCGCGACCTGCGCGTCGGCGAATGGGTGTTGGCGATCGGCTCGCCCTTCGGCTTCGAGAACAGCGTCAGCGCCGGCGTGATCAGCGCCAAGGGACGCTCGCTGGGCCCGGACGAGAGCCGCGTGCCCTTCCTGCAGACCGACGTCGCGATCAACCCCGGCAATTCCGGCGGCCCGCTGTTCAATGCGCGCGGCGAGGTGGTCGGCATCAACTCGCAGATCTACAGCGCGTCGGGCGGCTACCAGGGCCTGTCCTTCGCCATTCCGGTCGAGGTGGCCAACAAGGTCCGCCAGCAGATCGAGAAGGGCGGCAAGGTGCAGCACGCCAAGCTGGGCGTGATGGTGCAGGAGGTCAACCAGGGCTTCGCCGATTCCTTCAAGCTGGACCGCCCCGAAGGGGCGCTGGTCGCCAACGTCGAGGAGAACGGCCCCGCCGCCAAGGCCGGCCTGCGCTCGGGCGACGTGATCCTGGGCTTCAAGGGCCAGCGCATCGTCTCCAGCGGCGACCTGCCGGCGCTCGTGGACCAGTCGCTGCCCGGCGACAAGGTCGACATCGAGGTCTGGCGCAACGGCAAGCGCGAGACCATCACCGCCACGCTCGGCGACGCGAACGAGAAGGGCGCGAAGCTGGCCAAGGCCGGCGGCGACGCCGATGGCGACCACGCCAAGCTGGGCTTGGCGCTGCGTCCGCTGCAGCCGGAGGAGCGCCGCCAGCTCGGCACCCGCGACGGCCTGCTGATCCAGGAAGTGGGCGAGGGCAGCGCCGCGGCGCGTGCCGGCGTCCGTCCGGGCGACGTGCTGCTGGCCGTCAACGGCACGCCGGTGCAATCGGTCGAGCAGGTCCGCGGCGCGGTCAAGGGCGCGGAGAAGTCGGTCGCGCTGCTGGTGCAGCGCGGCGCCGACAAGATCTTCGTGCCGGTGCGTATCGGCTGATGACCTGAACCGTTCTCCCAACCAACCGCTGCCTGTGGCGGTTGCTCCGTGGGGCCCGCGCGTGGTGGCGCGGGCCCCTTTTTTTCGGCGGCCTCGCGCTGGCATCATGCGCGGCATGTCCTCGTCCCGATCCACCCCATCCGCACCACGCCCCCCCGAAGCCTCGCCCGGTGAGCCGGCCCTGCGCTCGGCCGAGCGCGAGCGCAGCCAGCGTGCGATCGACGCCTTCATCGAGGCCCTCTGGATCGAGGAGGGCCTGTCGCGCAACACGCAGCTGGCCTATCGCCGCGACCTGCAGCTGCTGGCCGACTGGCTGGCCGCCGAGCCGCGTCTCGCGCTGGACGAGACCCGCGAGCAGGACCTGTTCGGCTACGCGAGCGCGCGCCACGAGGGCGGCAAGGCGACGTCCGCGAACCGGCGGCTGTCGGTGTTCAAGCGCTACTTCCGCTGGGCCTTGCGGGAACGCCGGCTGGAGCGCGATCCCACCCTCAAGCTCAGCGCCGCCAAGCAGCCGCAGCGCGTGCCCAAGACGCTGCACCAGACCCAGGTCGAGGCGCTGCTGGACGCGCCCGACGTCGGCACCGCGCAGGGGCTGCGCGACCGGGCGATGCTCGAGCTGATGTACGCCAGTGGCCTGCGCGTCACCGAGCTGGTGACGCTCAAGAGCGTGCATGTCGGCCTGCGCGAGGCGGTGCTGCGCGTCACCGGCAAGGGCGACAAGGAGCGGCTGGTGCCCTTCGGCGAGGAGGCGCATGCCTGGCTGATGCGCTACCTGCAGGAGGCGCGTCCGCAGCTGCTGAGCGCGCGCAACACCGATGACCTCTTCCTGTCCCGCTTCGGCCAGGCGATGACGCGTGAGACCTTCTGGCGCATCGTCAAGAAATACGCGGTGGTGGCGGGCATCACCAGCCCGATCTCGCCGCACACGCTGCGGCATGCCTTCGCCACGCACCTGTTGAACCATGGCGCGGACCTGCGCGCGGTGCAGCTGCTGCTGGGCCATGCCGACCTGTCCACGACGCAGATCTACACGCACGTGGCGCGGGAGCGGCTGAAGGCGCTGCACGCGGCGCACCATCCGCGAGGCTGAGCGCCGGTCGCGCCGACGCCACCTCAGTCCACCGGCAGGCCCGCTGGCGGCTTGATCTCCTCCAGGCAGATCATCGACCGCACGTCCGCGACGCCGTCCAGCTGCATCAGCTTGTCGGTGAGGAACTTGGACAGCGCCTGCAGGTCGCGCGCCACCACCTTCAGCAGGTAGTCGGAGTCGCCCGAGACGGTGTGGCACTCCAGGATCTCGGGGAAGTCGCGGATCAGCGACTCGATCTCGCGCACGCGGGCGAAGGCCTGGGCGGTGATGTTCAGGCTGACGTAGGCGGTGACGCCCAGCCCGAGCGCCAGCGGCGCCACGTCGGCGCGATAGCCCCGCAGTACGCCGCGTTCCTCCAGCGCGCGCACGCGGCGGAAGCACTGCGGCGCCGACAGGTGGACCTGCGCCGCCAGGTCCACGTTGGACATGCGGCCGTCGCGCTGCAGCGCCTCCAGGATGCGCAGGTCGATCGCGTCCAGCGTCACCGGCCCGAGGGGGCGGGGGCGCGCCGGCGCCGCGGCCAGCCGGCCCGCGCTGATCGCCGGGGCGGGAACGGATCGAGGCGGCTTCTTGTCCAACTTGTTCATCGGCGAGGTCGTGATGAGGAATTGTTGCGATTCTAGGGATTCGCGTGAACGAAGCGTGCGTGAGAGCGCGCTGCCCGCAGCGAACGCGACGCCGTCATCGGCGAGAATCGCGCCCCATGGATCACAGCTTCCTCTCCGCCCTCATCCTGCTGCTGCTGGTGCTCGACCCGCTGGGCAGCCTGCCGATCTTCATCCCCATCATGCGGGCCGTGCCGCGCGAGCGCCGGCTGAAGGTCGCGTTGCGCGAGGTCGGCATCGCCTTCGCGGTGCTGCTGGCCTTCATGTTCCTGGGCGAGGGGTTCCTGCGCCTGATGCACCTGTCGGAGCGCTCGCTCGAGGTGGCCGGCGGCGTGATCCTGATCATCATCGCGATCCGGATGATCTTCAGCCACGCCGGCGAGTCGGCCTACGGCGTGGACACCGGCCGCGAGCCCTTCATCTTCCCGCTGGCGGTGCCGCTGCTGGCCGGCCCGTCCGCGATGGCCACGGTGCTGCTGCTGGCCTCGCGCCAGCCGGACCGGGTGGCCGAGTGGATCGGCGCGCTGTTCACCGCGATGGTCATCTCCTTCCTCGCGCTGATTCTGGCCGACCGCATCCGCAAGCTGCTGGGAGACTCGGTGGTCTCGGCGCTGGAGAAACTGATGGGCCTGGTGCTGACCGCCATCGCGGTCGAGATGATCCTGTCGGGCCTGAAGCGCTACTTCGTCGGCGGCCTCTGATCGGCCGGATCGGCGGGGTCGGCCGGCCCGCTCCGCGCGGCCTGCGCCGCGCGCCATTCCGCCGCCGTCATGCCGTAGACCGCGACGTCGTTGTCGTACCAGCGCTCGACGCCGCGATAGCGCATGCCGAGCTTGGTCATCACATGCGAGGACGCCTCGTTGGCCGGGTCGCAGACGGCCACCAGCTGCGGCGCGCGCAGGTCGTCGAAGGCGAAGGCGGCCATGCGGCGCGCGGCCTCCGAGCCGTAGCCGCGGTTCCAGCGGTCGCGGCGCAGGCGCCAGCCGATCTCGTGCGGATTGGCCGCGTCGCGGCCCAGGTGCTGGATGCAGCCGGCACCGATGATCTCGCCGGTCTCGATCTCGAAGAAGGTCCACCAGCTGTAGCCCCATTCGGCCCAGCGCGCCTTGACGCGGTCGATCATCGCCTGCGTGTCCTCGAGCGTGTCGGGCTTGCCCGTGATGTAGCGCATCACGTCCAGGTCGCGATTCATCTCGAACAGGCCGTGCAGGTGCGCATCGGTCATGGGCTCCAGGCGGAGCCGGGCGGTGGTCAGTGAGGTCATCGGGCGACTGTACGGCGGTTCAGCGGTTCAGCGGGCATGACGCCGGTCATCCGTCGGCCTCGGCGGCCTCGGCGGCCAGCTCCTCGGCCGTGCGCCGCAGCGCCGAGAGGTCGAGCTCCTCCGGCGGCAACGCGCCGTTGAGCCAGCGGATGCGGCAGCGGCCGGCGCGCTTGGACTCGAACATCGTCTGGTCGGCGCGGCTCATCAGCACCTCGGGGTCGACGCCGTCCAGCGGGTAGTGCGCCACGCCGAAGCTGCTGCCGACCTGCACCGTCACGCCGCTGGACAGTCGCACCGGGGCGAGGATCTCGCGCAGCAGCCGCTCGCAGGCCGGCCGGCTGTCGGCCACCGCGGGCAGCGGGGTCAGCAGCACGACGAACTCGTCGCCACCCAGCCGCGCGGCCGTGTCCGAGCCCCGGATGCCGCTGGACAGCCGCTGCGCGACCGCCTTGAGCACCTCGTCGCCGGCGTCGTGGCCATGGGCGTCGTTGATGGCCTTGAAGCCGTCCAGGTCCAGGTAGGCGACCGCCATCTTCTGCGACTGCCGCTGAGCCACGGCCATCGCCTGGCGCAGCCGGTCGGCCAGCAGCACCCGGTTGGGCAGGCCGGTAAGCGCGTCATGGAAGGCGGCCCGCTCGACGCGCGCCTCGTGCGCCTTGCTCTGCGTGATGTCGGCCATCATCCAGAGCGTCGTGTCCACGTCGCGCTCGCCCGGCAGGGCCACGCCGTTGAGGTCGATCCACACCAGGCTGCCGTCCTTGCGCCGCATCTGCAGCTGGCTGCGGTAGTGGCCGCCGCGGCTCAGCACCGGGTAGGCGTTGCGGCCCAGCGCGGCGAAGGTGTCCTCGTCGACATAGAGCTCGCGCACCGGCAGCCCGAGCATCTCGTCGGCGCCGTAGCCGAAGAGCTGTTCCAGCGCGCGGTTCTTCCAGACGATGCGCCGGCCGCGCAGCTTGGCGATGGCGATGACGTCGGCGTCCAGCATCGCCTGCTGGTCCAGCGTCAGGCGGCGCAGGTCCTCGGTCATCGCATCGGCCAGCGCCTGCGCCCGCGCCCGGCCGGCCGCGAGCAGGTAGGTCGTGGCCGCCAGCAGCGCCGTCAGCAGCAGGCCGATCAGGCCCGGCCCCCAGCCCGCCGCGTCGATCACCGCGCGCTCGTAGGCGGTCGTCAGCGCGGCTTCCAGCCGGAACGCCCGCCCGGCGATCTCCACGCGGCGCTCGGCCGCCACCACGCGGAGGTCGAAGGCGGGCTGCGCGCTCGGCGCGGCGTCCAGCGGCTGGATGCCGGTGCTGGAGTCGAGCAGCAGGTCCTCGGTCGCGGTGTGGTCGTCGACCAGCAGCCGGAAATCCATCGGCGCCGCCGCCAGGCCTTCCTTGAGCCCGTGCAGGATCTCCTGCGCCACCAGCGGCGCGTAGAGCAGGCCCAGCAGCGCCTGGCGCCGCTGGGCGGCGTCGATCGGATCGGCGCCATCGCGGAACACCGGCACCAGCAGCAGCATGCCGGGGCCGTGCGCGTGGTCCTGCACCAGCGGCACCGGCGCCGACAGCGTGGCCTCGCCGGTGGCGATGGCGCGCTCGATCGCGCGCCGCCGGATCGCCTCCGAGCCCAGGTCGAAGCCCCAGGCCGCGTAGTTCTGCGACAGCGGCTCGATGTGCGCGACGACGAACAGGTCGGGCGCGTCGCCCCGGCTGCGCACGGTGAACTGCGGCGCGCCGTTGGCGCGCTCGGCGGCGATGAATGCGGGCAGGTCGGCGCGCTTGACCCGCGGCACGAAGCCGAAGCCGCGCACGCCGGGGAATTCGCGCGTCAGGTCGCGCGACTGGACGTAGGCGCGGAAGGATTGCCGGTCGACGCGCCCGCCCAGCGCGGCCAGTGCGCCGCGCGCGCCCTTGAGGCCGTACACCGGCTGGACGAAGCGCTGGACGATGTCGCGCTCCAGCCGCTCCATCTGGGCGTCGAGCAGGCGATGGGCCTCGGCCACGACGCGGTTGCGGTTCCACAGCATCGCGCTGAGCGTCAGCGCCAGCCCGGCCAGCAGCACCAGCAGCGCGCCGACGACGGCGGGCATCGGCAGGTCGCCGGCCCCGGAGGATGGTGCGGGCGTGGGCGCTGGGGCGGGGAGCGGGGACGCGAGGTCGTGCGCTGGAGCGTCGTGCACGGGCGGGGCGGCGGGGCCGCTGGGCGTGGACACAGCCGGGTACTTTAGAGCAGCCGCCGCGCGGCGGCATGGCGTCCCTGCGGCGCGTCCGGATTCGTTACATCTGCCGCGACGCGTCGCCGCGCAAGCGCCTATCCTCCCTCGCTCAAGGGGGCGGCGCGCGGCTTGCTCCTGTGCTGCAATCAATCCTCATCTCCGGCGAAGGCGGGCAGCATGGCTCAAGACTCGGACAGGGGCCCCGGGGCCTGGTGGGCATTCCTGAGGCGGCGCTGGGTGGCGCGCCGCGACCCGCCCGCGCGGGTGGCCGCGGCGGACGAGGCGCAGTTGATGGACGGCCTCAAACGCGAGGCCGCCCGGGCGCAGCGCCATCGCCACGACGGCGTGCTGATGCTGCTGGAACTTGATCCCTGGACCCGCCTGCAGCAGCAGCACGGCGAGGAATGCCTGCAGGCGCTGGACGAGCGCCTGGACCAGCTGATGCGGCAGCAATTGCGCGGCGGCGACTGGCTGCTGCCGCTGCCGCGCGGCGTCTGGGCCGCCTACCTGCCGTGCACCGATCCACTGGGCGCGCTGGACGCGGCCGACCGGCTGCGGGCGCGCGTCGCGACGCTGGACTACCGCTGGCAGGGCCAGTCGCTCCCTTTGAGCGCGAGCCTGGGCCTGGCCCATTGGCAGGACTGGCGGCGCGAGCCGCAGCAGGGTGCTGACCAGCTGCTGCAGCAGGCGCGCCAGGCGCTGGCGATGGCGCGCGGCGCCGGCTGCAACTGCGTACGCGCCTACGCGGCGATGCCCTCCGGCCGCAACCGCTACAGCGGAACGCGCCCGGCCTGACGCCGTCGTCCGTCGTCCGCCATCCCGCGGCCATCGGCCCGCGGTCCGTCCGTGGTCGGTGGCGCTACAGCGGCACCCGGCCGGCGTAGCCGGTCATCTCCAGGTAGCCCCAGCCCAGCCCGCGGCCGGCCTCGTCGCTCACGCGCGCCACGCCCTCCCAGTACGGGAAGCCGGTGCTGAGCCGGGTGTCGATCTCCTGGGCCGCGTAGGCCGCCTCGACGAGCAGCACGCCGCGCGGCGTATGGATGCGCCAGCGCACCGGGTAGGTGGCCCGGCTCACCGGGCTCTTCCAGAAGGCCAGCGGCTCGAAGCGCAGTTGCTGGTCGAAGTCGACCGGCGCGCCGCCTTGCGCGCCGCGCCAGCTGCCGCCGGTCCGGATCACCGCGCCGTCGTGCGCGCGCATCTGGAACAGCGTCAGCGACGAGCCGTCGTCCAGGTTCAGACCGAGCCAGTCCCAGCCGACCGCCCGGTCCGGCGCGGCGTCGGCGCCACGACCGAGGTACTGGTTGCTCCACTCGTGATCCAGCCAGGCGCTGGCGCGCACCGTGCGCGTGCCGCCGTCGCGCAGCGCGAGCCGGCCGCTGCCGGCCAGCTGCGGCTCGCTGACGTAGCGGCTGGCCTGCTGCGCGCCCGGGCCCTTGCGCGACCAGCCCGCGCGGCCCTGCAGCAGCGGCGCCAGCGGCGCGTCCAGCGTCAGCGCGAGCGCGAAGCCCGCGCGCTCGCCGGGCATCGACAGCGCATAACGGCTGCGGCCGTCGGGGCCGTCGCTGCGCCGCAGCTGCCAGGCGCCCAGGCGCACGCCGGTGTCGTCGGTGTCGGCGCGCGCGTTGGCGAAGCCGTGGCGCAGCACCTGCTGGTCGTGCAGCAGCCGCTGGCGCCCGAGGTCCGAGATCGCCGCGTGGCCCAGCATCACCTGGTCCGGCGCGAAGGCCGACGACAACGGACGCTGGAGCGCATGGCGGACGCGGAAGAAGGTGAGCTGGAAGCCGAAGTCCGGCCGCGTCGTCTCGCCGGCGCGCCCGTCGACCCGCAGCACGCCGGTGACGTACCACCACTCGATGCGGGTCTCGGGGTGCGCGCCGTGGTCGCGGGGAAAGCGCAGTGGCGCGTCGGACAGCGTCTCGTCGGTCGGCGTGGCCTGCGCGCGGGCCAGCCCCATCGCGCCGAGGCCGGCGAGCGCGCCCAGCAGCGGTCGTCGTCCGATCATCACCAGTCCTCCCGCACCGCGCGCAGCGCCTCGCCCCGACCGGCACGCAGCGCGCGGGCGCTGGCCCAGGCGGCGGTCACGCCGGTGGCGACCAGGCTGGCCGCGAGCAGCGCCGCGACCCGGCCCACTGGCACCGACCAGTCCATGCTCCAGTGGAAGCTCTGCGGATTGAGCCGGAACACCAGCACCGCGCTGATCGCCAGGCCGACGATCAGTCCCATCAGCGCGCCGGCCACCGCCTGCAGCAGGCTCTCGGCCAGCACCAGTCGGCGCAGCATCGCGCGCGTCAATCCCAGGTGCAGCAGCAGGCCGAATTCCCGCCGGCGCGCCAGCAACTGCGCCGACAGGCTGGCCGCGACGCCGAACAACCCCAGCCCCAGGCCCACCGCCTGCAGCCAGTAGGTGATGGCGAAGCTGCGGTCGAAGATCGCCAGCGAGAAGCGGCGGAGCTCGCCCGCGGAGGCGATCTCCAGCGAGTCCGGCGCCCCCGAGGCCTCGCGCAGCGCCTGCTGCGCCGCCACCGGATCGGCGCCGGGCCGCAGCCACAGCGCCAGCTCGGTGATCGCCGCGTCGCCGCTGAGCCGTTCCCAGTCGCGCCGCTCCATCAGCACCGCGCCGGTCTGGCGGCTGTAGTCGCGCCAGATCGCCTTCACCGCGACCGGCAACTGGCGGCCCTCCAGCCGCAGCGTGAAGCGGTCGCCGGGCGCCAGGCGCAGCTCGTCGCGCATCGCCTCGTTGATGTAGACCGGCTGCACGCCGTCCGGCAGCGCGACCGCCTCGCCCTGCAGCGGCAGGCGGTGGTCCAGCGGTCGTGCCAGCAGCGTCGTGCTGCCGGTCATGCCGCGCACGGTGAAGCCGATGTCGCGGGTGCGCTGCGCCGCCACGCGGTCGATGCCGGGCAGCCGGGCGGCCGAGGCGGCCAGCCCCGGCGGCATCGGCTGGCCCTGCTGGGCGCTGTCGCGAGCAGTCTGGCGCAGGTAGAGATCGGCCGGCAGCATGTCGCTCAGCCATTGGTCCAGCGACTGGCGGAAGCTCGCGACCATCACCAGCATCGCCACCGCGAGCGCCAGCGCGACCAGCACGCCGGCAATGAGCCGGCCGGCCTCGCCCGCTTGATCGCGGGCGCGTTCCACCGCCAGCAGCGGCAGCGCGCGCCGCGCCGCCCAGCCACGCAGCAGGCCGGTGATCGCGCGCAGCACGAAGGGCACGCTGCCCAGCGCGCCCAGCAGCAGCGCCACCATCGCGGCGTAGGCGCCCAGCGGCAGCCCGAGCACCGGCCGCATCGCCGCCAGTGGCAGCGCGGCCAGCAGCAGCGCCGGACCGATCCACCACCAGCGGCCCGTGTCGCCGCCGCTGCCCAGGCCCTTGAGCACCTGGGCGACCGGCAGCCGGCGCAGCCGCGCCAGTGGCAGCGCCGCCGCACCCAGGCTGACCAGCGGGCCGAGCGCGAGCAGGCCCACGATCGACGCCGTCGAGAGCCGCAGCGCGGGCCGGCCGCCGCTGAGCCCGGTCAAGCCGCTGCCCAGGTCACCGCCGAGTGCCCGCAGCCCGAGTTCCGCCAGCCCGATCGCCAGGCCCAGGCCCAGCACCGCGCCGGCCAGGCCCAGCGCCAGCGCCTCGGACACCAGCAGCGCCAGGCGCTGCCTTGCGCTCATGCCCAGCACGCCGAGCAGCGCCAGTTGCGGCAAGCGCTGCGCCACCGACAGGCTGTGCACCGCGAAGACCATGAAGGCGCCGACGAACAGCGCCATCAGCGACAGCACGCCCAGGTTGAGCCGGTAGGCGCGCGTCAGGCGCCGGGCGTCGTCGGCCTGCTGGCGGGCCTGGTCCTCGGGCGCGTGCGCCGACACGCCGGGCGGCCAGGCCGCGGGCACCGCGTGGCCGGTGGCCATGCGCAGCAGGATGGCGTCGAGCTGCCCTGGACGATGTAGCAGCTGCTGGGCCCAGGCGATGTCCATGATCACCAGCGCCTGCTGGCGATCCGGCACCCGGCCGACGACCGGCAGCGGGGTGGGCTCGCCGGGCAGGTCCACGCGCAGACCAGCGGGGGTCTCCAGGCCGAGCCGCGTCCAGGCGGCGTCGCTGACCAGCAGCGCGGGCTCGCGCAGCGCGCGGCCGAGGTCCGCGCCGTCCATCCGCGGCAGCCACTGCGGATGGAAGGCGCCGATCTGGAACAGGTCCAGGCCGATGAGCCGCACCCGCTGCCATTGGCCGTCGCGTCCCTGCAGCCGGATGCTCGCGTCCAGCCGGGGCGCGATCGCGGCGATGTCCTCGCGCGCGGCGAGCTCGGCGAAGAAGCGGTCGGACAGCGGCGCGGCGCCGGCGGTGGCGCCGAGCTCGACATCGGCCTGCGCGCTGCTCTGCCGCGCGGCCGATTCGAACTGCGCCAGGGCCGAGGCATTGATCCAGTGGACCGCGCCCGCGAGCGCCAGGCCCAGCGCGATCGTCAGCAGCGCGGCGAGCTGCCGGCCCCACTGCAGGCGCAGCGCGGGCCAGGACAGCTGCCACCACCAGCCCCAGGCGCGCCGCAGGCCGGCGAGCGGGGCGTGGCGGCCGGTGTCGCGCGGCGGGGAGACGGTCGGGGCGCTCATGCGGTGGGGACGGGCAATCGGCGGGCGCGGCGTCGCGCCTTCAGGCCTCGACGAGGCGGCCGTCCTCCAGCCGCAGGCGCCGGTCCGCGAGCTCGGCGGCATGGGCCGAGTGCGTCACCAGCAGGCAGGCCGCGCCCTGGTCGCGCAGCTGCTGGCGCAGCAGCCGCATGACCTGGTCGGCATGGGCGGGATCCAGGTTGCCGGTGGGCTCGTCGGCCAGCACCAGCACCGGGCGGTGCACCAGCGCGCGGGCGATGGCCACGCGCTGCAGCTGGCCGCCGGAGAGCTGGCGCGGCAGGTGGCGGGCCTGCGCGCCCAGGCCGACCGCGTCCAGCATCTCCTCGACGCGGCGCGCGTCGGGCTTGCCCTGCAGCAGCAGCGGCAGGGCGACGTTGTCCCGCACGTTCAGGTGGGGCAGCACGTGGAAGGCCTGGAACACGAAGCCGAGTTGCTCGCGACGCAGCCGGGCCTGGCCGGATTCGTCCAGCGCCAGCAGGTCACGGCCCTGCAGCACCACCTGGCCGCGATCCAGCGGCTCGAGCGCCGCCAGCCCGTTCAGCAGCGTGGACTTGCCGCTGCCGGATTCGCCGAGCAGCGCCAGCATCTCGCCGCGATGCAGCGTCAGCGAGAGGTGCTCGAACAGGGTTTGCGCGCCGTAGCGCTTGGTCAGGCCGGTGGCGGTGAGGAGGGGGACGTCCATCGTCGATAGCGCGAGGTCGATCGGCGGATTGTGGCGCGAGTCCGCGGCGCGGCTCGCGCCGCCCGGTCCAGGGACATTCATGGATCGCCCCGGAGGCTCGTGGGGCGATCACGACGGCATGCCGCAGGCTGCCGCGTGTCTCAGTTGGCGCCGGCAGTGGCGGTGTCGTCGGCGAGCGCGATCAGCTGTTCGAGTGCGTCGGGCGCTTCCGCCGCCACCACGCGCCGCGCCGGCATGCTGCGCAGCCAGGTGATCTGGCGCTTGGCGAGTTGCCGTGTCGCGGCGGTGCCCAGTTCGCGCAGGGCCGCGAGGTCGGGCGCGGCCTCGTTGGCGTCGAGCAGTTCCCAGGCCTGCCGATAACCGACGCAGCGCATCGACGGCAGCCCCAGGTGCAGGTCGCCGCGGGCGCGCAGGCGCCGCACCTCGTCGACGAAACCCTGCTCGATCATCAGCTCGAAGCGCTGCGCGAGCCGCTGGTGCAGCCAGGCGCGCGCCGCGTCCGAGGGCTCCAGGGAGATCAGCGGCCAGTCGACGCCCTGCGCGCGCTGGCGCCGGTAGAGCGCCGACATCGGTTCACCGCTGAGCAGGCAGACCTCGAGCGCGCGCTGGATGCGCTGCGCGTCCAGCGGCGCCAGGCGGGCGGCGGTGTCTGGATCCAGCGCCGCCAGCCGCGCGTGCATCGCGGGCCAGCCGTCGCGGGCGGCCTCGGCATCGAGTTGCGCGCGCAGCGCTGGATCGGCCTGCGGCAGCTCGGACAGGCCGTCGAACAGCGCCTTGAAATAAAGCATCGTGCCGCCAACCAGCAGCGGCCGCGCGCCGCGGGCCTGGATCTCGGGCACCAGGCGCAGCGCGTCGCGGACGAACTGCGCCGCCGAGTAGCTCGCGGTCGGCTCGAGGATGTCGATCAGGTGATGCGGCACCGCGGCGAGTTCTTCCGGCGTCGGCTTGGCGGTGCCGATGTCCATGCCGCGGTACACCAGCGCGGAGTCGACGCTGATGATCTCCACCGGCTGGCGGCGCGCGATCGCGAGCGCGGCCGCCGTCTTGCCGCAGCCCGTCGGCCCGGCGAGGCATAGCGGCCGCAATGCCGGCGGCGGGCAGGGCGCGACCGCGGCGGCCGTTGCGGCCATCGCGGCCGGCGCTTCGATCAAAAGCGCTCCCAGGGCGCGAGGTAGCGCCACTGGCCCGGCGGCAGCTGGCCCAGCGGGATGCGGCCGATGCGCACGCGCTTGAGCGCCAGCACCTTCAGGCCGACCAGCTCGCACATGCGGCGGATCTGGCGCTTGCGGCCCTCGCGCAGGACGAAGCGCAACTGGTCCTCGTTGGCCCAGCTGACCTTGGCCGGCTTGAGCTGGACGCCGTCCAGCTCGAGGCCGTGGTTCAGCAGTGCGATCGCCTTCGGATCGAGCTGGTGCTGCGGATGCTGCCCGGCGTCGCCGTGCTCGAGGGCGACGCGCACCAGGTATTCCTTCTCGACGTCGGAGTCCTCGCCGATCAGGTGGCGCGCGATGCGGCCGTCCTGCGTCAGCACCAGCAGGCCGGTAGAGTCGATGTCCAGCCGGCCGGCGGGCGCGAGGTTGCGGCCGTGGCCGGGTGCCCAGTGGATCTTGGCGGGATCCTCGCCCCAGTGCGTGTCGGCCTTGACCAGCACCGACGCCGGCTCGTAGCCGTCCTCGGCCTGGCCGGAGACATAACCGATGGGCTTGTGCAGCAGGATGGTCACGCGCTGCGCCTGCTGCTCGCGGGCGGCGGGATCGACTTCGATCTTCGCGTCCGGGCCGACGCGCTGGCCCAGCGTCGCGGGCTCGCCGTCGACGGTGACCCAGCCGGCCTCGATCCACTCGTCGGCTTCGCGGCGCGAGGCCAGGCCGAGTTCGCTCATGCGCTTGGACAGGCGTTCGCCGGCGTCGGGATCGGCCAGGCGCACCGGTGCGGGTTGACGCGGCGCGTCCGGCTGGCGCGGACGGTCGGTGCGCTCGGCGCGCTCTTCGCGTTCGGCGCGGGCATGCACGTCGCCCGGATGAGCGGCACCCCGATCGCCAGCGGGCGCGCGGCGCGGCCGGTCCTCGCCGTGACGGAAGCCGGGATTCGCGCCCGGGCCCGAACCGTAGCGCGAGCCTTCGGCGCCGCGGCCGTAGCGGTCGCCGCCCCGGTCGCCGCCTCGCTCATCGCGACGCGGACGGTCGCCGTAGCCGCGGTCCCCCGCTGGGCGGTCGCCGAAGGGGCGGTCGCGCTGAGGACGGTCTCCCTGGGAACGCTCGCCGAAGGCGCGTGGGCCCTGAGGACGATCGCCGTAGCCGCGCTCGCCATGGCCGCGCTCCCCAAAGCCGCGATCCCCGTGGTTTCGGTCGCCGTAGCCGCGGTCCCCTTGCGGGCGGGCGGGGCGGTCACCGTAACGGCCGTCGCCGCGGTCGTCGCGGCGCGGACGGTCTCCCTCGAAGCGGGAACGGTCCCCTTGCGAGCGGTCGTCGTAGCGGGGGCGATCTCCTTGTGGACGGTCGCCGTAGCGGGCGCGGTCGCCCTGCGGGCGGTCGCCATGGGGGCGGCGTTCGTCGCCGCCCCGGTCAGGACGGCCGCCGAAACCGCCGCGGTCCTCGCGCGGGCCGCGGTCGGCGCGATCGCCGTAGCCGCCTTCGCGTTGCGGGCGGCCAGGGCCTCCGCGGCGTTCATCGCGGCCTTGAGGACCGCGCGCGTCGCGGTGGCGGTCGTCGCCGCGCGGATCACGGCGCTCCTGGCGACCTTCCTCGGCGCGGCGCTGCTGGAACGCAGCCTCGCGTTCGGCGCGTTCGGCCTGCGCCTTGGCCAGCGTCGGGCGCGGCTTGTTGACGCCCTGGCCGCGCAGCGGCGCGCGGCGGGGGCCCTTGTCCGGACCGTCCGCGGATTTGGCGTCGGCCGATTTGTTCTTGTTGAGCTTGAGCGTGGCCATGTCGGTACTGCTTCTGGTGAAAGGGTGGATCGCCGATGCGAACGGGAAAGCGGGCGGGGCGAGCGGCGACGGCTCAGCGTCCGCGCAGGAACAGCGCGTCGAGGTCGCGGAGGGTCAGTTGGCGCCAGGTCGGGCGGCCGTGGTTGCACTGGTCGGCGCGTTCGGTGCGTTCCATGTCGCGCAGCAGCGCGTTCATCTCGTCGATCGTCAGCTGCCGGTTGGCGCGCACCGCGCCATGGCAGGCCATCGTGGCCAGGATCTCGTGCTGGGCGCGCTCGATCGCATGGCTGGCGTCGAACTGCGCCAGTTCGGCCAGCACGCCGCGGGCCAGCTCCACCACGTCGCCGCCGGCCAGCAGCGCCGGCCGCTCGCGCACCGCCAGCACCTTGGCCGACAGCGGCGAGATGTCCAGCCCGAGCCGGCGCAGCGTCTCGGCCTGCGCCTCGGCGGTGGCGATCTCGGCCGGCGTCGCGGCGAAGGTCACCGGGATCAGCAGCGGCTGGGAGTCGATGCGGGTCTCGCCGAGCGCGGCCTTGAGGCGCTCGTAGATGACGCGCTCATGGGCCGCATGCATGTCGACGATCACCAGACCCTGGGCGTTCTCGGCCAGCACGTAGATGCCCTGGATCTGCGCGATCGCGCGGCCCAGCGGCCATTCGCCGGCCTGGCTGGTCGGCAGCGGCATCGGTGGCGCATCGCGCAGCAGCGCGGCCGCGGACGAGGCCGGCGCCGTCGGCAGCCCGGCCGCCGGCGCGCTGGCGTAGAGCGCCTCGGCCTGCTCCAGCGCGAGCGCGGTCTGCGCGCGGGTCGGGATCGGCGCGCGCCAGCCTTCCGGGCCGGCGTAGCGGGCCGAGGGGGCGTGATACGGCGCGGGCGGCTCGTAGGCGCGAACGCCGGGCGCGTCCGTGTCGGACGACGCACTGGACGGCGCCCCGGACGAGGGTCCGGAGACGGCGGTCGCGCCGTCCATCGGCCGCTCCCAGGCCGGCGTGCCGGTCCATCGCTGGCGGCCCGGGTCCGCGGCCGGCCCGGCGGCAGCGCCTTCGGCCGTGGCCGGCGCGCCGTCCTCCGCGCGGGACACGGCCAGCGCTGCGACCACGGCGCGGCGCACCTGCTGGTGGATCTCGCGGCCGTCGCGGAAGCGCACCTCGATCTTGGTGGGGTGGACGTTGACGTCGACCAGCTCGGGCTGGACGTCGATGAACAGCACGTAGCTGGGCTGGCGATGGCCGTGCAGCACGTCGTCGAAGGCCGAGCGGATCGCATGGGCGATCAGCTTGTCGCGCACGTAGCGGCCGTTGACGTAGACGTACTGCATGTCGGCGCGGCTGCGGGCGGCTTCGGGCAGGCCGACGCGGCCGTGGATGCGCATCGGGCCGACCTCGGCGAAGACCTCGCGGCTCTGCGCGATGAATTCCTCGTTCAGGACTTCGGCGATCCGCTGCGGCAGCGGCGACGCGCGCCACTGGTCGACCAGCTTGCCCTCGTGCCAGACGGCGAAACCGACGTCGGGGCGGGCGAGGGCGTGGCGCCGCAGCGCTTCCAGGCAGTGCGCCAGCTCGGTGCCCTCGCTCTTGAGGAACTTGCGGCGGGCGGGGGTGTTGAAGAACAGCTCGCGGACCTCGACCGAGGTGCCTCTGGCGCGGGCGGCGGGGCTGAGCTCGCCGGTGCGGGCTTCCAGGCGCCAGGCATGCGGGGCGCCATGGAAGCGGGAGATGATGGCCAGTTCCGCGATCGAGGACACGGCGGCGAGGGCCTCGCCGCGGAAGCCCATGGTGGCGACGGCCTCGAGGTCGCCGAGGCTGCCGATCTTGCTGGTGGCGTGGCGCTTGATGGCCAGCGGCAGTTCGCCATCGGGGATGCCGTGGCCGTCGTCCTCGACGATCAGGGAGCGGATGCCGCCGGCGATCAGCTTGAGCTGGATCTGGCCGGCGCCGGCGTCCAGCGCGTTGTCAACCAGTTCGCGCACGACGGAGGACGGGCGTTCGACTACCTCGCCGGCGGCGATCTGGGAAATCAGTTCATCAGGGAGTTCGCGGATCGCGCGGCGCGCGCCGGAGACGGCGTGGCCCTGATCGGCCGCGGAGTCCGCCATCGGGGCGAGGGTGTCATCCATGGGGCGCGATTGTAGAAGGCCATCGATCCGGCCGCCCGGCGGTGGAAGAGTCGCCACGCGCACCAGCAGGCGCCGATGGCGATGAAGGACCTCGTGCAGCCGTGAAACCAGTTGCGCTGTGTGGATTCGGCGAGCGGCAGCGCGATCCAGTACGCCGCAGGCATGCCTTGGGCCAGGAGCAGGTTGACGCTGATATGCAGCAGGATCGGAGCCCACAAGGTTCGTGAGACGAGATACAGGCCGCCCAGCGTCAGGGCGCCGGCGCTGTATCGCAGGAGCGACTCGGGCGCCACGTAGGGCGCCGAGCCGTGGCTCATGACGAAGAGCGCCGCCTGGATCAGCAGCACGGCGACGGCGGGCAGTCCGGCTCTCAGCAGCAAGCCCATCAGCGCGAAGCGGAAGATCAACTCCTCGAAGATCGCCAAGCTGGCGATGGCCAGCAGCGAAGCCGCGATCGCGCCGAACCCGCGGCCCTCCACGAGGCTCGCGTCCGCGAGGCTGTCCACCGACGGGAGAAACGCCGCGAACGGCGTGGCGAGGATCAGCGCCACCGCGACGCGGTCCGCCCGATCTGGCGCCGAGGGCGGTCCATAGCCCTGGAGCGGCAGGGACAGGCGCCCGCGAAGGAGGAGGTACAGCGGCACCACCATCAGGAGGGGCGACAGGAACTTGACGGCATGGGCAGTATTCGCAGAGTCGAAGTGCGACCGCCAGTCCTCGCTGAACGCCGCGAATGCCATGGCCATCGAGGCGAGCTTGAGATAGATCCAGATGGATAGGGCCTTCACGATGGAAAAGAAGCGTCGAGGCAGGGAATTCATTGCGAAGTTCTCAAAGATGAGAAAGGAGACGAGGTGCCCCAGGAAGCCCCTGCGACATCCGGCGATGCCCTTCGGGAACCTCAAAGGCCAGGCCATTCTTCGGTCCTGGCTCAGCTGCCGTCGATAGACACTTCTTCCATCACATCAATGAGCTGGCGGGGCTGACGTCATTGCCTCTGTTCGGTGGGCCACTCAGCAATTCCAAGTCGGGCGATCTCGCGTTTCGTCACCGGTTGTCATGGAACCGGCCGCCATAATCCGCGCCCATGGATCTGATGCACTTCCTCGTCGACTTCATCCTGCATGTCGACAAGCACCTCGCCGAGTTCGTGGCCGCCTACGGCATGTTGGTCTACGCGCTGCTGTTCCTGATCGTGTTCGTGGAGACCGGCCTGGTGGTGATGCCCTTCCTGCCGGGCGATTCGCTGCTGTTCGTGGTCGGTGCGCTGTGCGGCACCGGGATGATGAACCTGCCGCTGGCGATCACCGTCCTGCTGGTGGCCGCCATCCTGGGCGACCAGTGCAACTACACGATCGGGCGCTACTTCGGGCCCAAGGTGTTCCAGTGGGAACAGTCCCGCTTCTTCAACAAGCGCGCCTTCGACGCCGCGCATGAGTTCTACGAGAAGCACGGCGGCGTCACCATCATCCTGGCGCGCTTCATGCCGTTCATCCGTACCTTCGCGCCCTTCGTGGCCGGCGTCGCCGAGATGACCCGCAGCCGCTTCACCGCCTACAACGTCGCCGGTGGCGTCATCTGGGTGGTGGGCCTGACGCTCGCGGGCTACCTCTTCGGCAACATCCCCTTCGTCCAGACCCATCTCTCCAAGATCATCTGGGCCATGATCATCATCCCCGGCCTCATCGCCCTCTACGGTGGATGGAAGGCCTCGCGCGCGAAGTCCACCTCCGCCGCATAACCGCACTTCCCCCAAACAGCGCACAGCTCGACGCACGCAGCGAGCCGCGTCGCGGACAGCGAGCCGTTCGGGGGCGGTGGGGCGTGGGGTTCTGGCCCTTGCGGCCAGGGCCCCACGCCCCAGCGACCAAGCGCTCGACCTCGGCAGGTAGGCGGTCCCCCCAAGCCCAAGCGCTCGACCTCGGCAGTTGGGCGGTCCCCCCACCAGCCAACCTCCCGGGAAAACACCGACGCGCCCCGCGCGCAAACCCCGGGGGTGAGCTTCGTCACGGGAAATTCACGGGGCTATCCTCGCCCGCTGCCTTTCACCGCCGACAAGCCCATGCAACTCAGCACTCTCAGCAAGGCCGCCACCCTGGCCCTGAGCTTGACCGCCGCCATCGCGGCGGCGCCCACGCAGGCCCAGCAGGCCGCGACTGCTTCCGCTTCTTCCGCCGCGAGCGTCGCCGCGCCGGCCCCCGCCGTGACGATGCTGCTGCGTGAGCCTGCCGTGTCGGCGCGCCACCTGGCCTTCGTCTACGGCGGCGACCTGTGGATCGCCAACCGCGACGGCAGCCAGCCGCGCCGCCTGGCCGGTCATGCCGCGCCGGAGTTTGCGCCGCGCTTCTCGCCCGACGGGCAGTGGATCGCGTTCTCCGCCGGTTACGACGGCAACACCGATGTCTACGTGATCGCCGCCAGCGGCGGTCAGCCGCGGCGCCTGACCTGGCATCCGTCCGCGGACCAGGTGACCGGCTGGAGCGCCGATGGCAGGCGCGTGCTGTTCGCCTCCAACCGCGAGGTGCTGAACACCCGCAGCAAGCAGCTGTTCGAGGTGGCGCTGGAAGGCGGCTTCGAGCAGAAGGTGATGGAGGCTGTCGCCTATGAGGGCGTGTGGTCGCCCGACGGCACGCGCCTGGCCTACCGCCCCAACGGCGCGGCCTACTCAGGCCCGAGCGGCTGGCGCCAGAGCCGCGGCGGCACCACGCCGCCGATCTGGATCCTCGATCCCAAGGGCAAGACCTGGGAGCAGATCCCGCATGTCAACGCGACCGACAGCAATCCGATCTGGATGGGCGACGAGGTCGTCTTCATCTCCGACCGCAACGACGGCGCGGCCAACCTCTTCGCCTTCCACACCAGGACCAAGGCGCTGCGCCAGCTGACGCGGGAAACCGTCTGGGACGTGCGCAGCGCCGATGGCCGCGACGGGCGCATCGTCTACGAGGCCGGCGGGCAGCTCAAGGAGATCGGCCTGGAAGGCGGCACCGCGCGCATCCTGAGCATCGCGTTGAACGAGCCCAGCAACGAGGCCCGCGTGCAGTGGAAGGACGCGGCCCGCACCGTCACCAAGGCGGCGCTGTCGGCCACCGGCAAGCGCGCGGTGATCAGCGCCCGCGGCGAGGTCTTCACCGTGCCGGTGAAGGACGGCGTCGTGCGCAACCTGACGCAGACCTCCGGCGTGCGCGAGAAGGATGCGATCTGGAGCCCCGACGGCCAGCAGGTCGCCTACGTCTCCGACGAGCCCGGCATGCGCCACCAGGTGGTGATCCGCGACCAGCTCGGCGACCAGGCCGCCAACAAGCCCACGCGCAAGATCCTGCTGCCCGAGGTCGGCTACTACACGCTGCTGGACTGGTCGCCCGATGGCGCGCGGCTGGTGCTGCAGGACAACCACCTCAACCTCTACCAGCTGCCGTTGAGCGGCCCGCAGTCGGGCAGGCTCGCGAAGATCGATACCAGCGAGCGTCGCGCCGGCTTCGACGTCAGCTTCTCGCCCGACGGTCGCTACCTGGCCTACACGGTGGTCGGGAAGAACTTCTTCAGCCAGGTCCGCATCGTCGACTTCCAGACCGGCCAGCAGCAAACCGTCACCGACGGCTTGAGCCACGCCAACCTGCCGGCGTTCTCGACCAAGGGCGACGTGCTGTTCTTCGCCGCCTCGATCAATTCCGGCCCGGCCCAGGTGGGCCTGGACATGTCGACGCAGGAGCGCTCGCTGCGCATGGGGCTGTACGCGGCGGTGCTGTGCGCCGACGGCAAGTCGCCGCTCGAGCCCAAGGCGGGCGACGAGGAGGGCAAGGACGGCAAGGGCAAGGCGGACGAGACCAAGGACGCAGACAAGGAGGCGGGCAAGTCCGACAAGGGCGAAAAGTCCGACAAGGCTGACAAGGACGCGAAGGCCGACAAGTCCGACAAGAAGGACGACGCCAAGGACGTCAAGCCCAAGGCCAAGCCGGTGCGGATCGACTTCGCCGGCCTGAAGGACCGCATCGTCGGCCTGCCGGTCGCGACGGCCCGCTACGACGACCTGGGCGTGGCCGACGATGGCGCGCTGTTCTACCTGGAGCGCAAGCAGCCGGGTGTCTCGATTGACGCCGAGGGCGGCAACGGTCGCAAGGGCGACCTGTACCGCTTTGATTTCGAGGAGAAGAAGGCCAAGCTGGTGAAGCCGCAGGTCGAGGACTACAGCCTCAGCCCCGATGGCAAGAAGCTCCTGCTGAACCTGGGCGGAGGCCGCCTGGAAATCGCCGATGCCCGCGAGAAGGTCGACACCAAGAGCATCGACCTGTCGGGCCTGAAGACGCGCATCGACCCGCGCGCCGAGTGGCGCCAGATCTTCGACGAGACCTGGTGGATGGAGAAGGAGTTCTTCTACGACCCCAAGCTCCACGGCCTGGACTGGCAAGGCGTCTATCAGCGCTATGCGCCGCTGGTGGCCGGCGTGCAGCGCCGCGAGGACCTGAACGACCTGCTGGTCGAGATGATCGGCGAGTTGCAGGTGGGCCACAACCGCGTGGGCGGTGGCGACGTGGTGCAGGAGGCGCGCGTCGCGGTGGGCCTGCTGGGCGCGGACTTCAGCTTCGAGAACGGCAAGTACCGCATCAAGAAGATCTTCAAGGGTGACCGCTGGGATCCCTACCTGAAGGCGCCGCTGGCCGCGCCTGGCCTGGGCGTCAAGGAGGGCGACTACCTGCTGGCGGTCAACGGCCAGCCGGTGGACGGCACCCACAACCTGTACCAGCAGCTGGAGAACACGGTCGGCAAGCAGGTGCAGCTGACGGTGTCGGCCAACGCGGGCGGGCAGGGCGCGCGGCGCGTGACGGTCGAGCCGATCTCGACCGAGAGCCGCCTGCGCCAGTGGGCCTGGATCGACCACAACCGCGAGGAAGTGGATCGCCTGAGCGGCGGCAGGATCGCCTACGTCTACATGCCGGACACGGCCGGCCCCGGCTTCCAGCATTTCAACCGGATGTTCTTCGCGCAGGTGGACAAGCCGGGCCTGATCGTCGACGACCGCCGCAATGGCGGCGGCCAGGCGGCCAACTACGTGACCGAGCTGCTGAACCGGGCCTACCTGGGCAGCTGGAAGGACCGCGATGGCCTGATCTACGACACGCCCGCGGGCGCGATCTACGGGCCCAAGGCGATGCTGATCGACCAGGACGCGGGCTCCGGCGGCGACTTCATGCCGTATGCGTTCAAGCGCACGGGGCTGGGGCCGCTGATCGGCAAGCGGACCTGGGGCGGGCTGATCGGGATCTCGGCCAATCCGAGCCTGATCGATGGCGGCTTCCTGGTCGTGCCGTTCTTCCGCTTCTTCACGCCGGAAGGCGAATGGCGCATCGAGAACGAAGGCGTCTCGCCCGACATCGATGTGGACCTGGACCCGGTGGCGGTCAATGCCGGCCGTGACGTTCAGCTCGAGGCGGCGGTCGCGAACGTGATGGAGCGCCTGAAGACATGGCAGCCGATCCAGCGCACCGTGGCGCCGCCGATGCCGACGCAGTTGGGCAAGTGAGCGTCGACCACCGCGCGCAGCTCGTCGAGCTCGCGCGCGGCAGCGGCCGGCTCATGGACGCGCTGCGCGCGGTGCGCTCGCTGGGCCTGGCGTCCTGGTGCATCGGTGCCGGCGCGGTTCGCAACCTCGTGTGGGATGCGCTGAGCGGGCATCGGCAGCCCTCGGCCCTGTCCGATGTCGATGTCGCGTTCTTCGATCCCGTGGACCTGCGTGGCGAGCGGGATGCCGAACTCCAGCGCAGTTTGTCTGAACGCCTGCCCGAGCTGCCGTGGGAAGTGACGAACCAGGCCGCAGTGCATCTCTGGTTCGAGTCGTACTTCGGCCACGCTGTGGCGCCGTTGCGCTCGCTCGAGGAAGCCGTCGGCAGCTGGCCCGAATACGCGACCTCGGTGGCGCTCTGGCTCGACGCGGACGACACGATCCACGTGATCGCGCCCCATGGGCTCGACGACCTCTTCAACATGGTCGTGCGCCGCAACCCGACGCGAGCCAGCGAGCAGAACTTCCGGGACAGGACCGCGGCAAAGCGCTACGTCGAACGCTGGCCGCAGACAACGGTCATCGCGGATTGAGCGCTGCTTGCGGCGAACTGACGTCGGTCCCCCTTGCGGGTGGAGCACCGAGCGCGATGGGGGAGAAGCGCCGCAAGCTGGCATGAGGGGCTCTACCATCACCTTGACGTGATATCACGCAAGGATTATGGTGAGCGCCTCGATTGACTGCACAGGGCAAGAGTGGGAGGTCTACTTCCATGACGAGTTCGACGCCGAGTTCGAGCATCTGGATCGGGCCGTGCGCCTGGGACTGATCGCCGCGATGCGGGCTGTGGAGCGTGCTGGACCGCACGCGGGCAGGCCGCACGTGGATGTTCTCCATGGGTCCAAGTTCGCCAACATGAAGGAACTGCGCTTCACCGCGAGGGCGGGAAGGGAGATATGGCGGGCGGCCTTCGCCTTCGATCCCGACAGGCGCGCCTGCGTCCTGGTGGCGGGCGCGAAGCAGGGCAAGAGCCAGTCAGCGTTCTACAAGCAGCTCATCCAGGTGGCGGATCGTCGGTTTGCAGACTTGCTTGCCAGCGCGGTCGATGGGATTGAGAAGCCTGAAAGGAGTTGAAGATGGGCCGCACCTTGAAGAGCGTCATCGCGGACCTGCCGCCGGATGATCGGGCATGGGTCGAGACGAAGGGGCGGGAAATGGCGGACGACATGATCCGCTACGCCGACACCTTGGCCGACGCGCGCCGCGCCCTGGAGAAGACACAGACCGAACTGGCGGATGTGCTTCAGATCAGGCAGAACGCGGTCACGCAACTGGAGAAGCGCAGCGACATGCTCTTGTCCACGCTGCGGAAATACGTCTCCGCCATGGGGGCGGAGCTTCAACTCACGATCCGCACGGCCGCCGGTGTGGTGATCGTCCTGGATGGCCTGGGAACACTGTCGTCCGACGGCGCACCCTTGGCGATCAAGGCCGAGTCCGGCAAGGCGAAGGCGCGGCGCCGCGCCTGAGCGCGCTCACAACGCCCGATGTCTCGCCGCCAGCGGCGGGTTCTTCGCGAAGTAGCGCGCGATGCCGGTGGCCAGCGCCTTGACCAGGTCGTCCTGGTAGTCCGGATCGCGCAGCTTGGCTTCTTCCTCGGGGTTGGAGATGAACGCCGTCTCCACCAGGATCGACGGCACGTCCGGCGCCTTCAGCACCGCGAAGCCGGCCTGCTCCACGCTGCCCTTGTGCAGCTTGGCCAGCTTGCCGATCTGCCCCAGCACCTCGCCGCCCAGCTTCAGGCTGTCCTTGATCTGCGCCGAGGTGCTCATGTCCAGCATCGCCCGCAGCACGCCGGCATCCTTCACCGCCTTGCTGTTGACGCCGCCGATCACGTCCGCCGCGTTCTCCTTGTCCGCCATCCAGCGCGCCGCCGTCGAGCTCGCGCCGCTGGTGGACAGCGCGAAGACCGAAGCCCCGCGGGCCTTCGGCGTGATGAAGGCGTCGGCATGGATGGACACGAACAGGTCGGCCTGCACCCGCCGCGCCTTGCGCACCCGCTCGCCCAGCGGGACGAAGAAGTCCGCATCGCGCGTCATCATCACGCGGATGCGCGGGTTGGCGTTCAGCCGGTCGCGCAGCTTCTTGCCGATCGCCAGCACCACGTCCTTCTCGCGCAAGCCCGTGGGGCCGATCGCGCCGGGGTCCTCGCCGCCATGGCCCGGATCGATCGCGATCACGATCAGGCGGTCCAGCTTGGACTGGCTCATCTCCGGCGCCACTTCCTTGAGCGGCGGCGCGGGCGGCGGCGGGGTCTCGATCCGCGCGACCGCACTGGCCGGCCGCTGCGGGGGCAGGGCGGCCGCGCTGGCGGCGCTCTCGGCGCTCGAGGCCGCCGTCTGCGGCCGGTCGATGCGGCCGATCAGCTCCCCCAGCGCGTCGTTGACCGACTGCGCCGCGGCGCTCTCGGCCGCTTCCTTCTCGCGCACCAGGTCCAGCAGCGGATCGCGCTCGCGCGTCGGATGCAGGTCCAGCACCAGGCGGTTCTTGTAGGCCGCCACCGGCTCGATGGTGAACACCTGCGGCGCCACCGCCTGCTTCAGGTCCAGCACGATCCGCACCACGCGCGGCTGGTTCTGTCCCACGCGTACGCCGGCGATGTAGGGGTCGTCCGGCTTCACCTTGCCGAGCAGCTCCTTCAGGCCGGCGTTCAGTTCCAGGCCATCGATGTCGATGACGAGCCGGTCCGGATTCGCGGCCATGAAGCTCTTGGCGGCCAGTTGGCGGTCAGACTCGATGGTCACGCGCGTGTAGTCGCTCGCCGGCCAGACGCGCACCGCGACGATGGTGGCGGCGCCAGCGACGCCCGCGGCCAGCGCGGGCAGGGCCGGGAAGCTCAGCACCACCGCGCCCATGCGGCGCAGGGCCTTGCGGCGGTCGCGCGACGCGGGCGCGGTCACGGGCGTGGACGGGGCCGCCACCGCGTCGTGCGGCAGGGGGGCGGCAGGCAGGCCGGTCAGGTCTCCGTTCATGTGAGGCGTGTCGGTCTCGTTCGAATCGATATCAATCGGGGGCGCCGCCCGTGCCTGGCGCATCGGAAGCGGCGGGCGCGGCGGACGATGAGGTCGAGGCGGCCAGTTGCCGGTCCAGCTCGGCGAGCAGCGCCTGGCCGCGCGGCGTGTGCGCCTCGGCGTGGACGTCCCGGCTGTCGTCGTCATTGACCGCGAGCACCAGCCGCAGGTCCGGGGGCGGGAGCATGCCGGCGGCCTTGGACGGCCACTCGCTGAGCTTGAGCCCCGGCGCGGCGAAGACGTCACGGAAGCCCGCGTCCTCCCACTCGCGCGGATCGCTGAAGCGGTAGAAGTCGAAGTGGTGGGCGGGCAGGCCGCCGAGCTCGGGCGGCGTGTAGTCCTCGACCACCGCGTAGCTGGGGCTCTTGATGCGGCCGGTGACGCCCAGCGCGCGCAGCAGGTGGCGCACCAGGCTGGTCTTGCCGGCCCCCAGGCCGCCGTCGAGCTCGATGCCCAGGTCCGCGATCTGCGGACAGCGGGCCAGCGCCTGCGCGAAGCGCTCGCAGGCGGCCTCGTCGGGCCAACGGAATGGGCGGGTTTCTAGAATGCTCAACAGCGATGAATTCCTTGGTCAACACCCCGCGGCCCGACGCGCCCTCCGACGCCTCCTCGAGCCCCTCCCGCGGCCCCGACGCGCTGGCTGCGCTGATGGTCGAGGTCCGCGCCTGGGCGCATGAGCTCGGATTCTCACAGATTGGGGTGGCCCACGTCGATCTGAGCGATGCGGAGGCCGGGCTGCAGGCCTGGCTCGACGCCGGCTTCCATGGCGAGATGCAGTACATGGCCGCGCATGGCCTCAAGCGCGCCCGCCCGGCAGAACTGGTGCCCGGCACGATCAGCATCCTCACCGCGCGCATGGACTACCTGCCCGAGGCCATCGGCCCCGAATGGCAGGCGCGGGAATGGGCCGCGCTGGCCGACCCGGCGCGGGCGCAGGTGTCGCTCTACGCCCGCGGCCGGGACTACCACAAGGTCCTGCGCCAGCGCCTGCAGCAGCTGGCGGACCGCCTGCAGGCGCGCGTCGGCCCGATGGGGCACCGCGTGTTCACCGACTCGGCGCCGGTGCTGGAGGTGGAACTCGCCAGCCGCTCGGGCATCGGCTGGCGCGGCAAGCACACCCTGACGCTGCACCGCGACAGCGGCTCGATGTTCTTCCTCGGCGAGATCTACCTGGACTTGGCGCTGCCGCCCAGCGAGCCGGTCAGCGCGCATTGCGGCCAGTGCCGCGCCTGCCTGGACGCCTGCCCGACCGGGGCGATCATCGCCCCGTACCGGCTCGACGCGCGACGCTGCATCAGCTACCTGACGATCGAGCAGGACGGCCCGATCCCGGTCGAGTTCCGCGCCGCGATCGGCAACCGCATCTACGGCTGCGACGACTGCCAGCTCGCCTGCCCCTGGAACAAGTTCGCGCGCAGGAACCCGCTGCCCGACTTCGAATGGCGCGAGCCGCTCGGCGACGCCTCGCTGCTGACGCTGTGGGCCTGGGACGAGACGACCTTCCTCAAGCGCACCGAAGGCTCGGCGATCCGCCGCATCGGCCACGCGCGGTGGCGCCGCAACATCGCGGTCGCGCTGGGCAACGCGCTGCGGCAAGACCTGGCGCCGGCGCTGCGGGCGGCGATGCGGGCGGCGCTCGAGGCGGCGCGCGCTGGCGCGTCGCCGCTGCTGGCGGAGCACATCGACTGGGCCCTGGCGCAGGACCTCAGCCCTCGACCGCCTGCCTGAACGCGGCGATGAAGTCGGACACGGCTTGCGGCGAGCGCAAGCCCTGCGGCTGCACCGCGCGCACCTCGACCGGCACTTCCGGCAGCAGCGTCCGGATGTGCAGGTCGCCCGCGCTGGCCTGCGCGGTGAACGAATCGATGATGGCCGGCCCGAATCCCTGTTCGGCCATGATCATCGCGATGTGGTGGGTCTGCACGGTGATGCCGGCCCGCGGCGACAGCTCCAGCCGCGCCCATTGGTCGGCCAGCACGGCGCCCAGCGGGTCGCGCTCGTCGATGCGGATGAAGGGCTCGCGCAGCAGGTCCTGCAGCGCGACGGTGGTGCGGCGGTCGGCGCCGGTGCGGCTGCGCGGCGAGGCGCACACCAGCCGGCCGGTCGCCACCAGTTCATCGGAGAGGGCGGGGTGGGGTAGCCGCCCATAGACGATGCCGACATCGCCCTCCTGCAGCGCCATGGCGCGGGCGATGTCGTTCGAATGCATCGTCCGCACGCTGATGGGCAGGTCGCGGTAGCGGCGGCGGAAGCGCTTGAGCGCCTCGGGCAGGGCCTTCACCGCCAGCGAAGGGACGATCAGGATGCGGAAGCCCTGGCCATCGCCGCTGCCCAGCGCGCCGGCCATGCGCCGCACCGACTCCAGCTGCGACATCAGCGCCTGCACCTCCGGGTAGAGCGCCTGCGCTTCGCGCGTGGGTACGAGGCGGCGTCGCTGGCGTGTGAACAGCGCGTAGCCCAGCTGGAGTTCGGCCAGCTGCAGCGACTGCGTGACCGCCGGTTGTGTCACATGAAGCAGCTTCGAGGCCGCGCTGACCGATCCCGTCAGCATGACGGCGTGGAAGACCTCGATGTGCTTCAGGCGCATGACGCCGTCTCCATAGGGAACATAAGGCCAGCTTATAGGATGACGCGCAACCGCGATGCCCGCTGGGCGCTGAGGTTCAATATCGTTCACGGCATTGCAACCCCCGCGTCCCCGAGAAAGGAATTCCCATGAAGGTGTTCGTTTCCAGTGCAGTCGTCGCCCTGTCGCTCGTCGCGCCGATGGGCGCGTGGGCCCAGGCGGGCGGCACGCTCGACAAGGTCAAGGCCTCCGGCGTCATCACGGTCGCCTACCGGGATTCCTCGATCCCGTTCTCCTACCTGGGCGCGGATGCGCAGCCGACCGGCTTCGGCTGGGAAATCTGCGGCCGGATCGTCGAGCAGGTCCGCAAGGCCACCGGCCGCGCCGACCTGAAGGTGGCGACCCAGTCGGTCACCTCGCAGAACCGCATCCCGCTGCTGGCCAACGGCACGGTGGACATCGAATGCGGCTCCACCACCAACAACAGCGAGCGCGCCAAGCAGGTGAGCTTCGCGATCAACTACTTCTACACGGGCACGCGGCTGCTGGTGAAGAGCAGTTCGCCGATCAAGTCCTTCGCCGACCTGAAGGGGCGCAAGGTGGTGTCCACCACGGGCACGACCAACTTCCAGGTGATGCGCAAGCTCAACGCGGAGAAGCAACTGGGCTTCGAGCTGATCAGCGCGAAGGACCATGCGGAATCGGCGCTGCTGGTGCAGTCGGACCGCGCCGACGCGTTCGCGATGGACGACATCCTGCTCTACGGCCTGCGCGCCAGCGCGATCAATCCCGCGGAACTGGCCGTGGTCGGCGACGCGGTCCAGGTCGAGCCCTACGCGATCATGCTGCGCAAGGACGATCCGGCCTTCAAGCAGCTGGTGGATGCGACGCTGACGCAGCTGATGAAGAGCGGCGAGTTCGAGACGCTCTACAAGAAGTGGTTCCAGTCGCCGATCCCGCCCAAGGGGATCAATCTCAATGCGCCGATGAGCCGCGAGCTGCAGGACAACCTCAAGACGCTGTCCGACAAGCCGGCGCTGTAAGACCGCGATGACGCACGACACACCGCGCCTGGCGCGCGGCGCGGGCGGAGCCATGCCCGCCGCGCCGATGGCCGCCGAGGCGATCCGGCGTCCGGTCGCGGCGCCCGGTGCCGCGGGCATCGTCGGCATCCTGGGCGGCATGGGCCCGCTGGCGACGGTGGACTTCATGCGCAAGATGCTCGAGGCCACGCCCGCGGCGACGGACCAGGAGCACGTGCCGGTCGTCGTCAGCAGCATCCCTCAGGTGCCGGACCGCACGGCCGCGTTCCGCGGCGAGGGCGAGTCGCCGCTCGCGGCCATGGTCGACAGCGGGCGCCGGCTGGTGGCTGCCGGCGCGGGCGTGGTGGTGGTGCCTTGCAACACGGCGCACCTCTGGTTCGATGAGCTCGAACGGGCGCTGGCGCTGCCGATGCTGCACCTCGTCGACGCGGCGATCGCCGAGGCGCTGGAGCGCGTGCCCGATGGCGGCAAGGTCGGCCTGCTGGCGACCGATGCGACGCTCGCGTCCGGGCTCTACCTGAACCGGGCTTCGCCGGACGGACGCCGCGTCCACTGGTTGCTGCCCACGGCGGGCGAGATGCTGGAGCTGGTGATGCCCGGCATCGCCGACGTGAAGGCCGGAGCCATGGACTCGGCGGCGCAGCGGCTGACGAGGGCCGCGCAGGCCCTGTGCGCACGCGGCGCGCGGGCGATCGTGCTGGGCTGCACCGAGATCCCCCTCGTGCTGGACGCCGCGGCGGCGGGCGCGCCCGTCATCGATGCCACCGCGGCGCTGGCGCGCCAGGCCGTGGCCTGGGCGCTGGCGCCGCGGCACGGCGATTGAGCCGGCTCACTGCGCCGCGGTCCCCAGCGCCAACCACAGCGGTAGCACGATCATCCCCAGCAGCGTGGAGACGGTCACCAGCCCCGCCACGAAGGGGCCGTTGCCGCCCATGCGCACGGCCAGCACGTAGGCGCTGGAGGCCGTCGGCATCGCCGCGAAGGCGAGCAGCAGGGCTGCCTGCGGCGCGGGCAGCGCGAGCGCATGGCCGATCGCCAGCGCGATCACCGGCAGCACCAGGTGCCGGATCGCGAGCAGGGCGCTCGCCAGCCACGGCGCATCCTTGAGCGCCCCCAGCCGCAGTCCCGCGCCCACCGCCATCAGCCCCAGCGGCAGCGCCGCCAGGCCGATCTTCTGCAGCGAGATCGCCGCCGGCTCCGGCAGGCGCAGCCCGGTGAGGTTGGCGGCCAGGCCGGCCAGCGTCGACACGATCAGCGGATTGCGCGCCAGCTCGCGCAGGTAGCCGTGCCCGCCATGCCGGGCCAGCGGATAGACCGCCGCGACATTGGCCACCGGCACGCACACCGCGACGATCATCGCGATCCACGCCACGCCCTGCGCGCCATGCAGCCGCTCGGCCAGCGCGAGCGCGACGAAGGAGTTGAAGCGGAAGGCCACCTGCGCGCCGGAGGCATGCGTCCTCGCGTCGACGCCCGGCACCCAGCGCAGCGCGAAGGCCAGCGCAATGCCGCTGAGCATCACGCCCAGCCCGCCGCCCATCAGCGCCATCGTGTCGCCCGGCGACAGGCTGCTGCGCGAGATCGAGTTGAACAGCAGCACCGGGAACAGCAGGAAGTACACCAGCTTCTCGGCCGCTTCCCAGACCGGGCGGTCCAGCGGCGTGTACCGGCACAGCACGAAGCCGGCGACGATCAGCAGGAAGTCAGGCAACAGCAGCAGCATCGGAAGACTCGAAGGGGGCGTCCGAGTGTGCCAGCGCTTTCCCGCCCCGCCGGCGAGGTCTCTACGTAGTTCCGCTAGCGCGAGCGCGCCGACGAGATACTTAAGCTGTTCCGATCCCCCAATCCTTCAGAAGACGAGGAGCTCATGAACCGTCGCTCGATCCTCCAACGCGGCCTGCTGCTGGGCACGCTGACGCTGTCCTGCGCCGCGGCGCTGGCCCAGTCCTATCCCACCAAGCCGGTCAAGCTGGTCGTCCCGTTCGCGCCGGGCGGCACCACCGACATCGTGGCGCGCGTGGTCGCGCAGCACATCGCCGGTCCGCTGGGCCAGACCATGGTCGTCGAGAACAAGGCCGGCGGCGGCGGCATCATCGGCGCCAACGACACCGCCAAGTCCGCGCCCGACGGCTACTCGCTGGGCGTGGCCACCGTGTCCACCACGGCCACCAACCCGGCGATCAATCCGAAGACGCCGTACAACCCGCTGACCGACTTCACGCCGATCGTGAACCTCGCGGCCACGCCCAACGTCATCGCGGTCCATCCGTCCTTCCCCGCCAAGGACTACAAGGCCTTCATCGCCGAACTGAAGAAGAGCCCCGGCAAGTACAGCTATGCGACCTCCGGCACCGGCGGCATCGGCCACCTGCAGATGGAGCTCTACAAGAGCCTGACCGGCGTCTTCGTCACCCACATCCCGTACCGCGGCGCCGGCCCGGCCTTGAACGACACCGTCGCGGGCCAGGTGCCGATGATCTTCGACAACCTGCCGTCCGCGCTCCCGTTCATCAAGGACGGCCGCCTGGTGGCCATCGCCGTGGCCGCGCCGCAGCGCCTGGCCGTGCTGCCCAATGTGCCCACCTTCAAGGAACTGGGCTTGGAGCCGGTCAACCGCATGGCCTATTACGGCATCCTCGGCCCGAAGAACCTGCCCAAGGAGGTCGTGGCCAAGATCAACGAGGCCGCGCGCAAGACCGTCGACATGCCCGAGGTCAGGAAGCGCATCGAGGAAACCGGCTCGATCGTGATCGGCAACTCGCCGGAGCAGTTCAGCGAGCAGATCAAGGCCGAATACGCGGTCTACAAGAAGGTCGTCGAGACTCAGAAGCTCAAGCTCGACTGACCGGACCGTTCTCCGCAAAAAGGGCGCCCCGAAAAGGGCGCCCTTTTTCTTGGCCGGATTTCCCGGCCTGCGATTCCCATCGCCGCCCGGGTAATTTCAGATCATGAAAAGAGTTTGTCGGCATGCAAAAAGCAGTCGTGCTGCACCGCCGCAAGATTTCTCATGATGGAAGAGCTACTCTCACCATCCGGTTTTCTGTTTGCAAGTACTTGATTTGAATGGATAAAAAATTCAGTCTTATATAAGACATACGCCAACACGGCGGCGGTCAAGGCGCCTAGATTTGAGCCCATCGGTTTTCGTTTTCTCCAGCAACTTCATTCCCCACAGGAGCTCACCATGACGACCTTGACCCGCGAACAACAAATTGCCGCCCTCGAGAAGGACTGGGCCGAGAACCCCCGCTGGAAGGGCATCCAGCGCGGTTACTCCGCCGCCGACGTGGTGCGGCTGCGCGGTTCGCTGCCGATCGAGCACACGCTGGCCAAGCGCGGCGCCGAGAAGCTCTGGAACCTGGTCAACACCGAGCCCTTCGTCAACTCGCTGGGCGCGCTCACCGGCAACCAGGCCATGCAGCAGGTCAAGGCCGGCCTGAAGGCGATCTACCTGTCCGGCTGGCAGGTCGCCGGCGACGCCAACAGCAATGGCGAGATGTACCCCGACCAGTCGCTGTACTCGGTGGACTCGGTGCCGAAGGTGGTCAAGCGCATCAACGCGACCTTCAAGCGCGCCGACGAGATCCAGTGGAGCGAAGGCAAGAACGACATCGACTACTTCGCCCCGATCGTGGCGGACGCGGAAGCCGGCTTCGGCGGCGTGCTGAACGCCTTCGAGCTGATGAAGGGCATGATCGACGCGGGCGCCGCGGGCGTGCACTTCGAGGACCAGCTCGCCGCCGCCAAGAAGTGCGGCCACATGGGCGGCAAGGTGCTGGTCCCGACGCGTGAAGCGGTGGCCAAGCTGGTCGCGGCGCGCCTGGCGGCAGACACCATGGGCGTGCCCACCGTGCTGCTGGCCCGCACCGACGCCGAGGCCGGCGACCTGGTGACCAGCGACATCGACGACAACGACAAGCCCTTCTGCACCGGCGAGCGCACTGTCGAAGGCTTCTTCCGCACCCGCAACGGCCTGGACCAGGCCATCAGCCGCGGCCTGGCCTACGCGCCCTACGCCGACATGATCTGGTGCGAGACCGGCAAGCCCGACCTGGCCTTCGCCAAGGCCTTCGCCGAGGCCATCCATGCGAAGTTCCCCGGCAAGCTGCTGGCCTACAACTGCTCGCCGAGCTTCAACTGGAAGAAGAACCTGGACGACGCCACCATCGCCAAGTTCCAGCGCGAACTGGGCGCGATGGGCTACAAGTTCCAGTTCATCACGCTGGCCGGCTTCCACAGCCTGAACTACTCGATGTTCAACCTGGCCTACGGTTATGCGCGCAACAACATGAGCGCCTTCGTCGAGCTGCAGGAGGCTGAATTCGCCGCCGCCGAAAAGGGCTTCACCGCGGTGAAGCATCAGCGCGAGGTCGGCACGGGTTACTTCGACGCGGTCACCACCACGATCGAGGCGCAGGCGTCGACCGCGGCGCTGAAGGGTTCCACGGAGGACGAACAGTTCTTCGATGCCAAGCACGGCTGATCGCCGCGCGGCGGCCCCGCTCACGCGGGGTCGATGAACCGGAAGAGGGACTGCGGGGAGCAGTCCCTTTTTTCATGGCGCCGCGGCTTCATGGCGCCGTGGCGCGGGCTCAGCGCGTCGTGGCCTCGGAATGCAGCGCGGCGGGCGCGCGCAGCCGCCATTCCTGGATCAGCTCGACGACCGCATCCGGGTCCGCCGGCTTGACCAGGTGCACGTCGAAACCCGCTTCGTGCGCGCGCCGACGGTCGTCCTGCTGGCCGTACCCCGTCAGCGCGATCAGCAGGCAGCGATCGCCGCCGGGCAGGGTGCGCAGCCGGCGGGCCACCTCGTAGCCATCCAGGCCGGGCAGGCCGATGTCCAGCAGCACCACGTCGGGCGCGCTGGCGGCGGCCAGGTCCAGCGCGCGGGCGCCGTCCAGCTCCACCTGCGTGTCGAAGCCGGCCAGCTCGAGGAACACCGCCATCGAATCGGCCGCGTCGCGGTTGTCGTCGACGACCAGCACGTGGCAGGGCTCGTCATCCTGCTGAGGCTGAGGCTGAGGCTGCGGCTGCGGCTGCGGCGCCGACGTGCCGCGACCGGCCCCCGCGCCGCCGGTCGGAGCGGTGCTGGCCGCAGCTGCGGGCTCCGGCGGCACCGTGTCCATCGCCTCGTCCGCCTGCACCGCGGGCAGGCGCACCACGAACTCGGAGCCGTGGCCGGGGCCGTCGCTGCGCGCCTCGACCTCGCCGTGATGCAGCTGCACCAAGCGCTGCACCAGCGTCAGCCCGACGCCCAGGCCGCCCTGGTTGCGATCGAGGCCGCGCGGGCCCTGCTCGAAGAGGTCGAAGACGTGCGGCAGCAGCGAGGCGGGGATGCCGCGGCCGTTGTCGCGCACGGTCAGCGTGAAGCACGGCGCGCGCGACGCCGCGGCGCGGCCGTCGTCATCGCTGTCGCCATCGACCGGCTCGTCGCGCGCCAGCGTCAGCTCGATGCGGCCTTCGGGCCCGGTGTACTTGCTGGCGTTGTGCAGCAGGTTGGTGATGACCTGGATCAGCCGCGCGGCATCGCCGCGGACCCGCGCCGGCCGGTCGGGCAACTGCAGGCGCAGTTCCTGGCGCTGCAGGTCCACCAGCGACTGCACCGCCTCCAGGCTCTGCCGCACGACATCGCGCAGGTCCAGTGTCTCGGTCTTGAGCACGATCTTCCCCTGGCTGATGCGGGCGACGTCGAGCAACTCGTCGACCAGGCGCGTCAGGTGACGCGCCTGACGGTCGGTCACCGCGAGCGCCTGGGCGAGCCGGGCGTCGCGATCGGCGCGCGCGGCAGCCTCCTCGCCCGCTTGCGGCACCACCAGCGCGCGCATCACCTCGATCGCGCTGCGGATCGGCGCGAGCGGATTGCGCAGCTCGTGGGACAGCATCGCGAGGAATTCATCCTTGCGGCGGCTGGCCTCGAGCAGCCCGGCCTCGGCCTGCCGGCGCTCGACGATCTCGGCCTGCAGCGCGCCATACAGGCGCGCGTTCTCGAAGGCGATCGCGGCCCGTCCGGCCAGCTCCTCCAGCGTCGGCCAGTCGGGCGGCTGGTGCGGCTCGACCAGCAGCAGCCCGCCGAGCGCGCGCTCGCCCGCCACCAGCGGCAGCACGACGCCGCTGGCCGTGTCGCGGCGCAGCAGCGCCCGCGGCGGCGGCTCGTCGTCCTCGGGCAGCACCGACGGCGCGAAGGCGGGCAGCGCCGCGGGCAGGGCGGCCGCTCCGGCGCCGGACCCGCCGGGCTGCAGCGCCGGCACCATCTGCTCGAGCGCGTTGCGCGTCGCGTTGTAGAGGACCTCGGAGAGCATCTGTTCGCGGCCCTCGGTGAACAGCGCCGGCTCGCCGGCCGCGATCGGCGCGTCGCAGCGCAGCACGCGCTCGTGGCCATGGCCGGCGTCGCGCAGCCAGAGCAGCGCGCGCGGCGCGAAGCGCGGCACCAGCAGCGCAAGCAGGCGCCGCATCGCGACCTCGGCGTCCAGCGAGTCGGCCAGCTCGCGCCCGGCCTGCGCCAGGAAGATCGAGCGCCGCGTGTTCTCCTCGGCGGCGCGCTGCGCCGCTTCGGCGCGCGCGATCGCGATGCGCTCCAGCGCCTGCTGTCGCAGGCGCTGCTGCATGATGAACAGGTCGACGAAGACCCGCACCTTGCTGCGCAGCACGTCGGGGATGACGGGCGACAGGATGTAGTCGACCGCACCCAGCGAGTAGCCCTGCGCCGTCTGCAGCTCGTCGGCGTAGGCGGTGACGAAGATGATGGGCGTGTGCGCCGAGCGCCGGTAGCCGCGGATCAGCCGCGCCGTCTCCAGGCCGTCGATGCCCGGCATGTTGACGTCCATCAGGATCACCGCGAACTGCTGGCGCAGCACCTCCCGCAGCGCCTCGCTGCCCGAGCGCGCGATCACCAGGTGCTGGTCGAGGTCGGCCAGGATGGTCTCGAAGACCAGCAGCTTCTCGGGCAGGTCGTCGACGATCAGGATGCTGGCGCGCTCCGCCGCGTCGGGCGTCGCGTAGCCGTCGAAGAGGGCGCTCAGCGGCATAGCCAGCCCCGCAGCACCGTCAGCATGTTGGCGGGGTCGACGGGCTTGGAGAGGTAGTCCCAGGCGCCGGCCTCGATGCACTTCTGGCGGTCGCCCTTCATCGCCTTGGCGGTGACCGCCACCATCGGCAGCTCGCGGCCGCGCGGCAGGCGGCGGATCTGCTGCATGGTCTCCAGGCCATCCATCTCCGGCATCATGATGTCCATCAGCACGATGTCGATCGACGGATCCTCCTGCACCAGGCGGATCGCCTCGCGGCCGTTGTCGGCCGAGACGATCACCATGCCGTGGCTGTCCAGCACGGTCGCGAGCGCGAAGATGTTGCGCATGTCGTCATCGACGATCAGCGCCTTCTTGCCGGCCAGCGGGCAACGCGCCTCCTGCGCGTCGCGCAGCGCCTGGCCCTCGCGGTCGCCCATGTCGGCCGCCGCGCGGTGCAGCGCCATCGCCAGGGCCGCGAGCGCCGCATCGGTGCTGGCGGCGGTGCGCACCGCCAGGCCATGCGGCCGCGACCATCGTCGCGCCACGCCCGGCTCGTCGGACGCTTCGGCGCCGGCGGGCGGCTCGGCGTTCAGCGCCACCACCGGCAGCGGCAGCGTGCCGGGCCGGCGCTCCAGCGCATCCAGCACGTCCTGCGGCCCGAAGGGGCAGTTGGCCGCGTCGACCAGCAGCGCGTCGACGCCGGGCAGCAGCTCGCGCGCCTCCTCGGCCGAGCGGACGAAGATCGTCTCGACGTCATGCGCCAGCGGCGCCAGCAGCGCGATCCGCTCCGGCCCGTCGGGCATCGCGACGGCGAGCCGGCGCTGCGGCCGGTCCAGGTAGCGCTGCAGCTCGCGCAGCGCCACGTCCACGTCGTCGCGCGACTGCAGCGGCTTGGACAGGAAACCGAGCGCGCCGGCCTGCAGCGCGCGGTCGCGCGCGTCGTCGGTGGAGACGACGCAGACCGGCAGGTGCCGGGTGTCGGGATCGGACTTGAGCCGGTCCAGCACCCGCCAGCCCTGCATGTCGGGCAGGAAGATGTCCAGCGAGATCAGGCTGGGCCGGAACTCCTGCGCCATCGCCAGCGCACCCGCGCCGGTGGTGGCCACCAGCCCCTTCATGCCGCCCTGGCGTGCCGCCTCCAGCAGCACGTCGGCGAAGGCGAGGTCGTTCTCGACGATCAGCAGCACCCGGTCGCCGCTGGCGATGTCCTCGCGATCGTCCTTGGCGACATTGGCGAAGACGATGCTGTCCGGCGGTGCGTCCATCTGCGGGCGCTGCGGCTCCAGCGGCGGCGGTTCGGCGGCGTCGGACGGGGCCGGACGGGCTCGCCCGGCCGGCGCGCGGCGTGCAGCGGCGCGCTGCACGGCGGCCTCGGCCAGTTCCGCCGCGGTGATCGCCGCGCGCGAGCGCGGCGCGTCGTCGGCGCCCGCCGTCGCGGCGTCCGCTTTCGCCGCATCGGCTGCAGGGGACGTGTCCACCACGTCGACGGCATCGACCACCGGCTTCGCGCCGGCCGGGCGCGGACGGGCGGTGCGCGCCGGCGTGTAGTGCTGCGGCAGGTAGAGCGTGAAGGTGGAGCCGCGGCCCGGCGCGCTCACCAGCTTGATCTCGCCGCCCAGCAGCCGCGCGAGTTCACGGCTGATCGCCAGGCCCAGGCCGGTGCCGCCGTACTTGCGCGAGGTCGAGCCGTCGGCCTGCTGGAAGGCCTCGAAGATGATCTGCTGCTTGTCGGCCGAGATGCCGATGCCGGTGTCCGCCACCGAGAACGCGATCACCTGGCCCGCGTGGTTGAGCACCTCGTTGTCGGCGGACCAGCCGTCGGCCACCGCGGTGACGGCGAAGGTGACCTGGCCCTGGTGGGTGAACTTGAAGGCGTTGGACAGCAGGTTCTTGATGATCTGCTGCAGCCGCTTGACGTCGGTGACCAGCGACTTGGGCAGCGGCGGCTCCATCTCGACGCTGAAGCCCACGTGCTTGGATTCGGCGAAGTGGCGGAAGCTGCGTTCCACCGAGCGCTGTAGCTCGTCCAGGCGCAGCTCGCTGACGTCCACGGCCACGGTGCCGGACTCGATCTTGGACAGGTCCAGGATGTCGTTGATCAGCATCAGCAGGTCGTTGCCCGACGCATGGATGGTCTTGGAGAACTCCACCTGCTTGAGCGTCAGGTTGCCCTCGCTGTTCTTGCAGAGCTGGTCGGACAGGATCAGCAGCGAGTTCAGCGGCGTGCGCAGCTCGTGCGACATGTTGGCCAGGAATTCCGACTTGTACTTGGAGGTCAGCGCCAGCTGCTCGGCCTTTTCCTCCAGCGCCTGCCGGGCCTGCTCGACCTCGGCGTTCTTGCGCTCCACCTCCTGGTTCTGGTGGGCCAGCAGCTGCGCCTTCTCCTGCAGCTCGCCGTTGGTCTGCTGCAGTTCCTGCTGCCGGCGCTGCAGCTCTTCGGCCAGCGACTGCGACTGGATCAGCAGGTCCTCGGTCCGGGTGCTGGCCTCGATCGTGTTGATCACGATGCCGATGGATTCGGTGAGCTGGTCCAGGAAGGCCTGGTGGGTCGGGTTGAAGCGCTCCAGCGAGGCCAGCTCCAGCACGCCGCGCACGCGGCCCTCGAAGATCACGGGCAGCACCAGCACTTCCATCGCCGCCGTCTCGCTCAGACCGGAGGCGACGCGGAAGGCGCCGCTGGGCACGTTGGCCAGGAGGATCTTCTCCTGGTCCAGCGCGCACTGGCCGACCAGGCCCTGGCCGAGCGCGAGCTCCTTGCCATGCGTGGCCAGGCCGCCCGAGGCATAGCTGGCGATCAGCTTCAGGCGCGGCATCTCGCCGCGCATGTTGAGCACGTAGAACTCGGCCTGCTGCACGCCGACCACCGGCGCCAGCTCGCTGAGGATCAACTGGCCGACGGTCACCAGGTCCTTCTGGCCCTGCAGCATGCGGCTGAACTTGGCCAGATTGGTCTTGAGCCAGTCCTGCTCGGTGTTCTTCTGGGTCGTGTCCTTGAGGTTGACGATCATCTCGTTGATCGTGTCCTTCAGCGCCGCGACCTCGCCCTGCGTCTCGACGGTGATGGAGCGCGTCAGGTCGCCCTGCGTCACGGCGGTGGCGACCTCCGCGATCGCGCGCACCTGGGTGGTCAGGTTGGCGGCGAGCTCGTTGACGTTCTCCGTCAGGCCCTTCCAGGTGCCCGACGCGCCCGGCACCTTGGCCTGGCCGCCGAGCTTGCCCTCGACGCCCACCTCGCGCGCCACGGTGGTCACCTGGTCCGCGAAGATGGCCAGCGTGTCCGTCATCGAGTTGATGGTGTCGGCCAG
>Ga0209257_1000674_pt1 | contig 53464 bp, 48 predicted proteins | sample AraplaCvi_mCL_r2_FD_184277 | JGI IMG/M metagenome (GOLD analysis project Ga0209257, IMG submission 184277) | Arabidopsis root microbial communities from North Carolina, USA - plate scrape MF_Cvi_mCL_r2 (SPAdes) (version 2) | ecosystem: Host-associated > Plants > Roots > Endosphere | place: USA...
CGACGCGGGTGATCTTCGCCGATCCGGCGCAGCCGTACCTGCCGGATGACCTGCGTCGCGAGCGAGCGGCATTGCTGCCGGCGGGCGAGCTGATCGTGCTCGACGGCGGGCATCACCTGCATATGGAGCAGCCGGAGCGGATCGCGCCCCTCGTCGGAGAGTTCCTGAGCGCCCGCTAGGCGGGCGCTCGCTGGAACCTGTTCGAAATCCAAGGTGCATTCACGAACATCGCGATGCCTGCCAGCACAAGCGCTATGGCGGCCCAGGTAGACGACGAGATTGCCTCGTTGAAGGCGAAATGCGACGTGATCAGTCCGGATATCGGGACTATCAGCGACAGAGGCGCGACGACGGACGCAGGGTATTTTTTCATCAGTCCGTTCCAGATCGAGTAGCCGAATATCGTTGTGACGTACGCCTGGAAGAGTAGCGAGAAGGCGGCGGCACCGTTCATCGACACTGCGAGCTGCGTGAACGGCGAGATCCCTTGCCTGATGACCGTCAGCAGAAACAACGCGGCAGTCGAGAATGCACTGGACCAGATGATGAAAGCCACGATATCTGCGGGGCGGCAGATCTTGACGATGAGGTTGCATGCGCTCCAGGCGACCGCCGCGAGAAGCACGAGGAGCGTGCCCGTGGTCGTCACGGTTCCCCTGTTCGACGCGATGATCAGAATCAGCCCCGCTGATGCGACGAGCATGCTGATTGCCCGCAGTGGGCCAATCGGTTCCTTGAGTAAGGTCGCGCTGAGAAGGATGGTAAAGAACGCGCTGAACTGCAGGACCAGGGAGGACAGCCCTGGCGACATGCCTTTGAACATGGCGAGATTCACCACCCACCACAGGCCGACTCCGAAAAGAACTCCATATGCCGCAATGGCGAGCAGGCTGACCTGGGGCTTCTTGACGAAGAAGATGAGCGGAAACGCGGATAGCGCGAAACGCATCGTGGTGAGGACGTTGGGATCGAGGTTCTGCAACCCGATCTCGATGACCGAGAAATTGCTGCCCCAGATGACAGTTACAAGAATGCCTAGCGCAAGGTCCCTTGCTTTCATTTGACCTACTCGATAGAGGCGCGTCATGCGCGCGTACGGGCCGCATGACGCAGCAGTTGTCACGCAGCTACGGAGGAGGGAGGAACCCCTTCGTAGACGAAGTCATCGAACTGGTCGTGTCGCCAGGTGTCGCCGCGCACGTAATAGTTCAGGACCACCGAGATTTTCTGCTCGGTTACGGTGGGTTCGCAGTCATGAAGGATCTCCCGACCCTTCATCACAAGAAGCGATCCAGCCTTCGCGTAAATGTTTCTGCGTTCGACCCACGGTTCCCTGCTTGGATGGGAGCGGGGAACCTGCATGCGCAGGGGTGCTTCGAGATTCGTGGTCAGGAAGAGCAGGACGGTGATGCCATTTGTGTCGAAGTGCTCACCCAATGTCCCGCCGCCTGCGGGATAAACCTTGATATTGATGTCCGAACGAGCGTGCGGTGAAAGAACTGCATCACGATTCGTGACGGCGGAAACAAGGGGGAGTGCCGCCTGATATAGCGTGACGAGTTCGGGAAGGTGCTTCCTGACGTCGGCCCCCTGGAAAATATGGTGGAGATACCGGCCGCCCAGGTCGGACACGGCGGACGTTCCAAGCCCATTGTGATCAACGAGTTTCACTTCTCCTTGCGCGATAACGTCGTTTATTCGTGCGCGCAAGGTCCTGCACATTTCGTCCGACATGATGTTGTCGATGACGGTGACGTAGTCGTACTGATACTCGCCAGCATGCTTGGCGAGATCGAATGTTGCGGTCTCCATTGTTCGTCCCTGCAGTTATGGTCTGAATCGCGGCTCAGCCGCAGTTCGAACCTAGTTGGCATTGAGGGCCGGGATCAACGAGACAATGTCTATCGAGTTGCGCCTCAGTCGGAGGGTTTGCACAACGCACGCAGCGTCGCCTTCAACCGCCGTCCTTCGGCGTGGAAGTAATCACGTTGTCTATCGAGTTGCGCCTCAGTCGGAGGGTTTGCACAACGCACGCAGCGTCGCCTTCAACCGCCGTCCTTCGGCGTGGAAGTAATCACGTTCATCGCGCCAACGCGGGCAACGCGCTTCCACTTCACGCCAGAAACTGCGCGAATGGTCCGCATGGATCAGATGGCAGAGTTCATGCACCAGCACGTATTCGAACGCGCTCGGCCGCGCGAGCACCAGCGAAAGATCCAGCGCCATCGAACCGTCCGGCGCGAGCGATCCCCACTGCGACGACATGATCTTGAACGTCACCCGACGCGGCGCGCGCGGCAGGTCGGGGAGATAACGCGGCATCCAGCGCCCGACGTCGGCGCGCCCCTGCGCTTCGAGGAAATCGCGAACCGCGCGCCGCACCGCGGTGTCGCCCGCGCGCGCCGGATGCGTGAAGAGCAGATCGCCGCTGCCATCGTTCGCGTGATCCAACCGCGTGAAGCGGCCGGCTTCCCAGCGCACGTCGTGGAGCGCGCCACGCAGCGGCAGCTGCACCGGAACGCCGGGTTCCAGCGCGGGCACGCTGTCCACGGTGAAACGCTCCAGCTGCGCGGCGAGCCAGTCGCGATGCTGTGCGACGAAGCGGTCGGCCGATACGAGGCTCGCGCGCATCGGCACCGTGAGGCGCGCGCCGCGTTCGTCGACGGAGAGCTTCATGCGCCGGGCGCGCGGATCGCGCACGCGTTGCAGCGGCACGGTGCGGCCGTCGGCGAGTTCGATGTCGAGGGTCTCGCGCTCCAGCGTGCGCGGCGTGGGCGCGAACAGGCGGGCTAGCGGACGCAGCGGAGACGGCATGGGAACATCTTAGCGAGGCTGCGTGACGATGTGCGACATGCGATCGCACGCATCGCTGCTTATGCGTACGTTCCTGCGGACAGGATCTCGAAATCCGCCACCCTTCCCGCCGCGCGGGAAGGGCGCGGCACGACTCAGGCTTCGGCCTTGGACAGCTTCAGCGCGCCTTCCAGCACCGTGAACAGGCGGCGGAACTCGCCGGCCATCAGGACGAAGCGCGCGTCGAGCTCGGCGCGCAGGTCGTCGCGCTCGGTGGATTCCAGTTCGTCCACCGCCCCGTCGAGCAGCTTGAACTTGCGGACGATCAGGTCTTCGCCCAGCACGAAGGAAACATGGTCGTCCAGCGTCAGCGCCAGCCGCGTGACCTGCTTGCCCGATTCCAGGTGCTTGGTGATCTCGTCGCTCTGCAGCTCCATGCGCTGCACCTTCACCACGGCGCCCTGGTCGATCGGATCGCGCAGTTCGCATTCATCGCCCAGCGACAGGCCTTCCGGCAGCGGCTCGCCCGCGATCCAGCCGGTCAGCACCGAGCGCGGCGCGACTTCGGCGTTCAGCGGAAGCGCGGGGAAACTGCCGAGCGCGCGACGGATCTCGCTGACGACGTTCTCGCCGGACTTGCGGCTGGAGGTGTCCACGGCGACCACGCCCAGGCCCATGTCGATGAGGGCGTCGGTGCGGCTGGGCTTCACGAACGCGCGCGGCAGCAGGTCGGTGATCAGCTCGTCCTTGATGCGCTTGCGCGTCTTGCCGCCGGGCTTGCGGCCTTCCTTCGCCTCGATCTCCGACAGCTTCTTGTTGAGCATGTCGTTGACGACCGAACCCGGCAGGATCTTGTCCTCGCCGCCGACGGCAAGCCAGGTCGCATCGCTGCGCTTGTGCGACATCTCATCCGAATCGCGTCCGAACGGCGAGATGAAGCCGCGACTGGACAGCTCCAGCGGCCCGACCGGGCGCAGCTGGCATTCGTTGAGACCGTTGTCGAGTTCGTCGAACTTGGTGGTGGTGGGGAAGCGGAAAAGCGTCAGGTTGCGAAAGAACATGAAAGCCCGGATTCGTGATGAGGGAATGGAGATTGGGAGGGGCGACGAGCGGGTTCCTAGGAATCCCGGATCCCGTCTCCCGAATCCCGTTCCTGCGGCTCGCCCGCCAGCCACGCATGGGCATCGGGCATCGGCGCGTCGCCGTGGCGGCCGAGCGCGAGGAAATCGAACAGTTTCGGATCGCTCAGCTGCGAAGGACGGATGTCGCCGAGCGAGCGCGCAATGGTCTCGATGCGGCCGGGCGCTTCGCGCTCCCACGCATCCATCATCTTCTTCACCTGCTTGCGCTGCAGGTTCTCCTGCGAACCGCACAGGTTGCACGGGATGATCGGGAACGCCTTCGCTTCGGCGTAGGCGGAGATGTCGTCCTCGCGCACATAGGCCAGCGGGCGGATCACCACGTGCTTGCCGTCGTCGCTGAGCAGCTTGGGCGGCATGCCGGCGAGCTTGGCGTGGAAGAACAGGTTCAGGAAGAACGTGGCGACCAGGTCGTCGCGATGGTGGCCGAGCGCAATCTTGGTGAAGCCGTTCTGCTCGGCGTAGCTGTACAGCGCGCCGCGACGCAGGCGCGAGCACAGCGAGCACATCGTCTTGCCTTCCGGCACCACGCGCGTGACGACCGAATACGTGTCCTGTTCGATGATGTGGTAATCCACGCCGATCGACTTCAGGTATCCGGGCAGGACGTGCTCGGGGAAATCCGGCTGCTTCTGGTCCAGGTTCACCGCGACCAGTTCGAACTTCACCGGCGCCTTCTGTCGCAATTGCAGTAGGACGTCGAGCATCGTGTAACTGTCCTTGCCGCCGGACAGGCACACCATGACCTTGTCGCCGTCCTCGATCATGCCGAAGTCCGCGATCGCGCGGCCGACCTGGTGCCGCAGGCGCTTGGCGAGCTTGTTGTTCTCGTGCGCGCGACGCTGCGCGACGTGCGCGAGGGGCTGGGGTTCCAGCAGGGGCAGGACGGTGCTCATGGACCGTCCATTCTACCGGCGCGGCCGCGGTGACGCTGGGCGCGGGGGCGCGTTAAGCTTCGCCGATGACCGAAAGCGACGATCCCGCAGTGCTCGCGCAGCAGCTGGCCGAACTCCGGCTGGAGCATCGCGACCTGGATGCGGCGATCGAGCGCCTGGCGCTGACGCCGGACGTGGACGAACTCACGGTCAAGCGCCTGAAGAAGCGCAAGCTGTGGCTGAAGGACTGCATCGCGCGGCTGGAGAGCGCGTTGATTCCGGACGAGCCGGCGTAGTCCTGTTCGGGCGTCGGGATACGCAAGCAATCCGTCATCCCGGCCTTCGCCGGGATGACGACAGAAGGCGTGGTTACTCCGCCGCCGCAGCCACCGCGGGCTTCGCGCTTTCCGGGCTGATCTTCTCGATCGTGTGGCGCAGCTCGCGGCCCAGGATGAACTTGGCGTCCTTCGCCCACGTGTCCAGGCGACTGTCGAAGGCGAGCTTGCTGTTCTCGTCCGGCCACACCAGGCGCATCTCGCGCAGCTTCTGGATGAAGCCGCGGAACAACGTCTTGTCGAAGAACTCCGGCGCCGCCGGTGCGTACAGCAGCGACAGGCGCTGCGCGGCCAGCTGGCACAGGCTTTCCAGTTCCGCCGCGGTGAGCGTGCCGGGGCCGTTCTTCACCAGGACCGAGATGGCGATGTAATAGCGCTCGAACGCCTGCTGCAGCGAGTGGCCGATGGCGCGCAGGCGGAAGACCTCGTCGGTCTGGCCGGCGTTGCGCGCGAGGATGCCGCCTTCGTCTTCGCTGATCTTTTCCAGCAGGCCTTCGCGGACGAACACATCGATGGTGCGGTTCAGGCGCTCCGCGAATTCCTCTTCCGTCCACGGCAGGAACAGCTCGGCCTGCAGGAACGGGTACACGCTGCGGCCCAGGCGCTGCACGCCGTTGATGCTCATGCGGCGGTTGTTCTGGAAGCAGCACGCGATCCACGATGCCGCCGTGAACAGGTGCAGCACGTTGTTGCGGAAATAGCTCAGCAACACCGCGTTGTCGCCGCTCACGCCCAGCACGTCGCCGAGCGGGTGCTTGATGCGTGTGAGGACGTTGATTTCCTCGCCGTGGGCGATGATTTCCTCGACCGGATGCGGCGTGACGGTCACGCGGTCCGAGTACGGAAGTTCGGCCAGCAGCGTCTTGCTCAGCTGGATCTGCGCGCGCAGGTCGCCTTCGCCCATCGCGTGCTTTGGCGTGGACAGCAGGGCAAGCGCCAGCAGGTTGATCGGATTGACGTCGGCGGCGCGGTTGACGTTGACCTGGATGCGCTGCGCGAGCGCGTCGACGGTGTCGGACAGCCACCCGGGCTTTTCCTCGTCGCTGACCGGCTGGCCGTCCCAGTCGGGTGCGTGTTCGGCCAGCACGTCGCCCAGCCGGATCGGTTCGCCGAAGTTCACCACCACCTGGCCGTAGTTGCTGCGCAGCACCTTCGGGATGCCCATCAGCAACTGCCAGATCGACTCCTTCTCCTTCGGCTTGCCGGAAAGTTCATCGAGGTAGCTGTTGCCTTCCATCAGCTTCTCGTAGCCGATGTAGATCGGCTGGAACAGCACCGGACGCGTGGGCTGGCGCACGAACGCGCGCACCGTCATCGCGACCATGCCGCCCTTCGGCGGAAGCAGGCGGCCCGTGCGCGAGCGTCCGCCTTCGACGAAGTACTCGATGGAATAGCCGCCGGCAACCAGCTGCGCGACGTACTCGCTGAGCACCGCCGAATACAGCGCGCTGCCGCGGATGCTGCGGCGGATGAAGAACGCGCCGCCCTTGCGCAGCAGCGTGCCGACCACCGGCAGGTTCAGGTTGATGCCGGCCACGATGTGCGGCGGCACGATGCCGCGCGTGTACAGCAGGTAGCTCAGCAGCAGGTAGTCCATGTGGCTGCGGTGGCAGGGCACGTAGACCACTTCGAAGCCGGGCGCGTCGTCCTTCAGCTTGTCCAGGTGGTGGACCAGCACGCCGCGGTAGATGCGGTTCCACACCGGCGTGAGCAGGAAGCTCGCCGAACGCACGACGGGGTGCGAGTAGTCGGCGGCGATCTCGTAGGCGAAGCCGTGCGCCTTCTTCCACGCATCGGCCAGCGAACTCTTGTCGCGCGCGGCCTGGTCGGCGATGGCTTCCTTCACCGTGGCCGAGGACAGCACCTGGTCGACCAGCAACCGGCGCGTGGAAAGATCCGGCCCGATCACCGCCGCGCGGATGCGGTGGAAGTGCGCGCGCAGCACGCGCGAGAGCTTGCGCACCGTGCGTTCGGCCGGCAGGCCTTCGTCGACGATCGAACGCAGGCTCACCGGTGGGGCGAATCGCACCAGGGTGTCGCGGCCGTTGAGGGCGATCGCCAGCAGGCGGCGGAAGCGGCCGACGAGCGTCCAGTTTTCCGAGAACAGCACCGAGAACCAGCCGCTGTTCTTGTCCGGCGCGCGGCCGACGAAGATCGACACCGGCACCAGCTGCACGTCCAGCGAGGGATCGGCGCGATGCGCCTCGAGCAGGTGCGCCAGCGAGCCCGAATGCGACTTCGGCGACGGCGGTGCCGTGCCCAGCGACTGCTGCAGCTGGGCCAGCGTGTTGACGTTGCGGCGCGACAGCGCGAGGTAGGCGCGCTTGCGCTTGAGCGGATCGCCCGGCAGCGGTTGCAGCGGTGACGGCAGGCCGGCTTCGCGGCAGGCGCGTTCCAGGATCAGCGCGTTGGAGAGTCCGTAATCCTCGAGCACGTAGCAGACCGGCCGGCCGCTCCATTCCTCGGGAATCTCGGCCGCCGGATTGCGCGGCTCGACGGTGATCTGCACCCACGGCGCCATCAGGCGGCCGAGCAGCTTCGCCCACCAGGGACGGCGGGCGGCGGAGCGCCGCGGGCCGCCAGGACGGCGGCCGCGATCGGCGCCCGTCACGGCGCCGGGCGCGTCGATCGGAAGTTCGGCCTGGGCCGGATCGCCTTCGAAAGACGGTTCGGGATTCGCCTCGGGACGGCCGTCGGCGTCGGCCGCGTGCGGCGGTTCGGCGTCCGTCGTGGAGGCGTGGGGCGGCGTCGCCGCGTCCTCGCGGCTGGGCGATGAGGCGGTCGTCGCGTCCTTGTCGGCGTCCGGGAAAGGCAGGGGCGTCTGGTTCGGCATCGCCGGCATTATGCCTTTCGCGCCGTACGCGTTCAGGGCGCGGCGGTCGCGACCGGCGCGTCGGCGGCTGCGGGCGAGGGCGTGGGCGCGCTGCCATTGGCGTCCGCCGGATGCGCCGCTTCGGCCTCGGCATGGCGCAGGGCGTCGGTCATGTACCAGTGTCCGTCGCGGCGTTCGACGGCCAGCTCGGCCTCGATCGCCTTGCCCGCCAGCGTGTACTGCAGGCGGATCCGGGCGTGGTCGCCGTCGCGTTCGATCAGGCTCGCTCGGGCGGTGGCCAGATCAGTGTCCAGGTCCAGTCCGTACACCTTCACCACGCGCTTCATCCGTTCGAAGAACGGCCCCATGCGCTCCAGGCTGTGGTGCATGCCCAACGCGCGGAATCGCTCCGGCCCGCCGGCCAGGCCGGTGTGGCGGGCGCCGGCAACGAGTTGCGGAATGGTCTGGCGCGCGAGTTGCACGTCGCCCAGCGGCGCCTTCTGCGCCCAGCGGCTGACCGCACTCACCAGTTGCACGTAGTGGGCGCGTTCGTCGTCGCTGTAGTCCCCTTCGGCGCGCAGGTATTGCGTCGCGAACAGTCCCAGCGTGGCCGCAGCGGAGCGGAGCTCGGCGTTCGCGCCGGAAAATTGACGCTGGTAGACGGTGAGCAGCTGCTTCTCGGCGCCGGGCGCGGACAGGGCGTCGATGAAGGCGGGCAGGCGATCGTCCAGCGGCAGGTCGGTCAGCGGCCAGCGGGTGCGGCCTTCGTTCCAGGCCGTGTCGAGCCGGGCGTGGAGCTCGGGCGGGACGGCATGGCGCGAATAGCTCACCAGGTCGTTGCGGCGCAGGTCGCGGATCAGCTGCTCGACGGCCTGCGTGGGTTCGGTCGGGGTCGGCTCGACGACCGGCGCGGGCGCGCGCTGGCAACCGGCCACCGCGAGGGCGGCCAGCAGCATCAACGCGGCGGTGGCGCGTGTGGTCGATCTCATGCGGATGCGGCTCCCCCGAAGTCGCTGGCGGCATCTTGGCCGGGTGACAGGATGCCGGCAAGCCAAGGCCGTCCCGGATTGGAAAAACTCCGGAGTGCGCCGGAATACCGGCAGGGCGTCACAAATTCTGGGTCAGAAAGTGACGCTGACTGTCGAAAAAGGTCTTCAGGATTGAAAAGTGTGATCGAAATCTCGTTCAGAATTGGCGGAATCAGTCGCTTCACACCGTCCTAACGGTCCGGAAGAGGTTTTGAGACCGTTGGCACAGATTCTGCTTTCTAAGCCCTGACCCGGCATTTCCGCCGGCGCAAGCGTCCTGCCACGCGCCGGACCTTTCACTCCAAGGGCTTAGTACTCATGAAGAAGATCCTCCTCGTTGCGGCCGCCGCTGCCGGCCTCGCCTCGATCGCCCCGGCCTTCGCTGCCGACGGCACGATCACCGTCAACGGTTCGGTCACCACGACCACCTGCACGATCGCCAACAACGGCAACGTCACCGTGACGCTGCCGCCGGTCCAGGCCACGGCGCTGTCCGCTGGCCAGACGGCCAACCGTACGCCGTTCGCGATCAGCCTGTCGGGCTGCGCGAACAACACCAAGGCGGTCGCGTACTTCGAGCCGGCGACCAACATCGACCCGCTCACCGGCAACCTGCGCACCACCGGCACCGCCACCAACGTGCAGATCCGTCTGTTCAACGCCGACGCGTCGGTGATCGATCTGAGCAAGGCGGCCGGCGGCCAGAACTCCCAGCTGGTCACCATCGGCAACGCCGGTGCGATGAACTTCTATGCCGGTTACTACGCTCCGGCCCAGGCCACGGCCGGTTCGGTCACGACCAGCGTCATGTACACCCTGCAGTACCAGTAATACGTCGCACCCCGGGCGCGGCCATCCGGCCGCGCCCGCCTCGGCTCCCCCGGGCCGACCTTTCCAGGACCCCTTCCCATGACCTTCCTGATCCGCGCCGCCGCAGTGGCGCTGCTCGCCGCCTGCACCCTCGCTCCGGCCGCCCAGGCCAGCGTGCTGATCGGCGGAACCCGCGTGATCCTGCCGGCCAAGGAAGGCGAGGTCACCCTGCGCCTCACCAACGAGAACGACGCGCCCGCACTGGTGCAGGCCTGGATCGACACCGGCGATGCGAAGTCCACTCCCGACACCGTCGATACGCCGTTCCTGATCACGCCGCCCATGTTCCGCATGGAAGCGCGTCGCGATCAGAACCTGCGCATCCTCTACACCCGCGAGCCGCTCCCGGCGGATCGCGAATCGCTGTTCTGGCTCAACGTCCTCGACGTGCCGCCGAAGCCGGCCGACCGTGGCCCGGACAACAGCAACTACCTGCAGCTGGCCGTGCGCTCGCGCCTGAAGCTGTTTTTCCGTCCGGAAGGCCTGCAGGGCGATCCGCTGAAGGCGCCGGCCGAACTGGCGTTCCATGCCAACGGCGGCGCGCTGGTCGTGAACAACCCGACCGCCTTCCACGTCACCCTGACCGACATCGTCCTCACCGTCGGCGGCAAGTCCGTGACGGTTGAAGGCGGCATGGTCGCGCCGAAGTCCGAACTGCGCCTGCCGATGACGGGCGCCGCGTCCGCCGGCACGCCGGTGAGCTTCAACGCGATCAACGACTTCGGTTCGCCGACCGCCTTCACGGGAACGATCGCTCCGTGATGTCCCGCACCGGCCACCACGTGCCGGTACCCACGCGTCGGGCCCTGCTCGGCGCGGCGATCGCCTGCGCGCTGCTGTCCGCGACCGCGCATGCCGCACCCGCGCCGGCCGCGCCGGCCGATGCGCAGTTCGACATGTCGCTGCTCGTCGGTGGCAGCCAGCAGACCGACCTCTCGCGCTTCGAGCGCGGCAACGTCGTGATGCCGGGCGTCTACCGCCTGGCGTTGTACCTGGCCGGCGACTACGCCGGCGTCGCCGACGTGCGTTTCGAATCGCCCGAACCCAACGCCAACGCGGTGCCGTGCATGACCCCGGCGCTGCTCGCCACGCTCGGCCTGCCGGTGGAGAAGCTCGACGAGGCCGCGCGTGCGCGCCTTGCGTCGGGCCAATGCGTCGCGCTGGCCGATCTCATTCCCGATGCCACCACGGCCTACGACCAGGGCGAACTGCGCCTGGACCTGACCGTGCCGCAGGCGTGGCTCGGCTACCGTGCGCGCGGCTACGTCGGCCCGGACCAGTGGGACAGCGGCGTGACCGCCGCGCTGCTCAACTACAACGCCAACGTCTACCGCACGCGCAGCGGCGATACCGAACAGACCTCCGGTTTCGTCGGCATCAACGCCGGCCTGAACCTCGGCGCCTGGCGCCTGCGTCATGACGGCAACTACAACTGGCAGTCGGCGGTAGGCGACCTGCCGTCGGATCGCCGTTACCAGTCGATCGCGACGTACGCGCGCCGCGACATCGCCCAGTGGCAGGCGCAGCTCACGCTGGGCGACAGCTACACCACCGGCGAGATGTTCGACAGCGTCGGCGTGCGCGGCGTGCAACTGACCACCGACGATCGCATGCTGCCCGAATCGCAGCGCGGCTACGCGCCGACCGTGCGCGGCGTGGCCGAGACCAACGCCCGCGTCAGCATCCGCCAGAACGGCATGCTGCTGCTGGAAACCACGGTGACGCCGGGTCCGTTCGTCATCGACGACCTGTACGCGACCGGCTACGGCGGCGACCTCGTCGTCACCGTGACCGAAGCCGATGGACGCGTGCGCGAGTTCCAGGTGCCGTACGCCTCGGTGCCGCAGTTGCTGCGCCCGGGCACGTCGCGCTTCTCCGTCGCCGCCGGCGCCGTGCGCGACGACGCATCGGAAGATGCTCCCATCATGGTGCAGGCCACGTTGCAGCGTGGCCTGACCAACGCCGTGACCGGCTACGCGGGCGCGGTCACCACCGACGGTTACGTCGCCGGGCTCGGCGGCGTGGCCTTGAACACGAAGCTGGGCGCGATCGCGCTGGACCTCACCGCCGCGCGCACCAAGCTGCCGACGCAGGAAGCCGAAACCGGCCAGAGCCTGCGCGCGACATACAGCAAGATGCTGCCGAGCTCGGGCACGTCCTTCAGCCTGGCCTCGTACCGCTATTCGACCAGTGGCTACTACAGCCTGCGCGAGTCGCTGGCCGCGCGCGATTTCGCGCTGGGCCGCCCGGTCGAGACCGGGCTCGACGACGACCTGCTGCCCGGCGTGCTCACGCCCGAAGAGCGCGAAGCGCTGCAGGGCCGCGACGGTCGCCTCGACGCGTACACCAGCGCGCTCGACCGCCAGCGCAACCGCTTCGACATCAACGTCAGCCAGCGCCTGGGCGAGCGCGGCGGCCAGATGTTCGCCACCGCTTCGGCGCGCGACTACTGGACGCGCCAGGGCACCGACACGCAGTTCCAGGTCGGCTACAGCAACCACTTCCGCGCGCTCAGCTACAGCGTGTCGGCCAGCCGCCTGCGCAACTTCGACGGCAACTACGACAACCAGTTCTTCGTCAGCTTCAGCGTGCCGCTGGGCACCTCGCCGCGCGCGCCGAACCTGACCGCCGGCATCGTGCGCGACGACGCGGGCCAGCAGCAGACGCAGCTGAGCGTGAACGGCACCGCCGGCGAAGACGGCCGCTTCAGCTACGGTGCCACCGGCGCGTACAGCGACGACGTCGGCGCCTACGGCAGCGTCAACGGCGCCTACCGTGGCAGTGCCGGCGTGCTGTCGGGCAGCTACGGCGAAGGCGATGGCTATTCGCAGGGTTCGGTCGGCCTGATGGGCACGCTCGTGGCGCATCCGCACGGCGTCATCGCCGGCCAGCCGATCGGCGACACCATCGCGATCATCGAAGCGCCGAACGCCAAGGGCGCGCGCGTGGTCAACGCGCCGGGCGTGCGCATCAACCGATTCGGCCAGGCGCTGGTGCCGTACCTCACGCCGTACCAGATGAACTCCGTCGAGCTGGACCCGAAGGGCCTGCCCCTGGACGTGCAGCTGCAGTCCACCAGCGCCCGCGTCGCACCGCGCGCCGGCGGCGTGTCGCTGCTGAAGTTCGACACCGAATACGGCCGCGCGCTGCTGCTGCGCGTGCGCATGGGCGATGGCCGCCCGGTGCCGTTCGGCGCCGAAGTCACCGACATGCAGGGCCACGCGCTGGGCACCGTCGGCCAGGGCGGCCGCCTGCTGCTGCGCGGCGCAACGAAGGAAGGCACCGTCTCATTGAGCTGGCAGGAAGAAGACAAGCCGATGCAGTGCACCTTCACCTACCAGACGCCGGAACCCAAGGCCGGCGCTGCCGCCACCGACCTGCCGACGGCCGACGCGCGCTGCACGCCGACCGTCACCTTCGCCGCCGCCAGCCTGTGATCGACTGGGCCCTCCGATGACGACCGCCTCGAACACCACCGCCACGAGCACGACCACCACCAATGTCGCCAAGACCGCCCGGCTGATGCGCATGTTCCGCGTGTGCTGGCTGCTGCTGATGCTCGGATTCCTGTTCGTGGGCATTCCGTCGAAGGCGTTTGCCGCCGCGTCCACCTGCACCACCAGTTCGGCCGGTACGCTCACGCTCGGCAACGTCGTCGTCGAACCCAACACGCCGGTCGGCGCATTGCTGGGCACGCCGACGTCGATCACGATGATCTTCACCTGCAGCAACATCCCCAGCGCGAACAACGGCGGCAACGCCCTCTTCATCCAGGCGGGCAACCTGGCCGCCGTCGATCCGATGGATACCGGCGCCAACGGCATCATCTTCGCCACCGCGATCCAGGGCATCGGCCTGAAGCTCACCAGCACCGACGACATGCCCAAGGCCGAGGCCTGCTTGCGTTGCGGTCCGGGTTCCACGCCGGGGTTCGAGATCGGTCCGGTCTCGCGCACGGGGCGTACCGTGTCGCAGAACTTCACCGCGCAGTTCATCAAGACCGGCACGGTCGTGCCGGGCACGCTGCAGGGCGTCCGCCTCATGCAGTTCTGGTGGTACGAGTACGGTTACACGCCCAGCAGCGGCCCGATGAGCACCGGCCTGACCGTCAATGGCGGCGCGACGGTCGGCCTGACCGCATGCACCGTGAACACCGCGTCGCAGAACATGACGGTGACGCTGCCGACCGTCAGCACGGCGGCGCTGAAGACGCAGGGTGCGACCGCCGGCCGCACGCGCTTCAACATCAACCTGACCTGCCAGGCGGGCGCGACGGCGAACATCACCTTCGCCACGGCCAGCGCCTTCAGCGTGGCTAACGGTGTGATCAATCCGACCACAGGCACCGGCATGGCAAGCAACATCGGCATCCAGCTGCTCAACGGCGCGGCGGCCGCGCCGGTGCCGTTCAATGCCGCGCAGTCGCTGGGCACCTCGCCCAACGGCGTCTGGAGCCTGCCGTTCCACGTGCAGTACTACCGCACCAGCAGCAGTGCGATCACCGCCGGCAACGTGCGCGGAACGCTCACCTTCACGATGACCTATCAGTAACCGCATGCAGCGCGGCGCTAAAGCCGCGCGCATCGTGGTCGTAAATCTGTGGGGTCAGTCGTAAGTCTGCGTCGCCACCCAGACCGGTTCCTGGTTGCCGCCATCGCGGACATAGCCCGCGTAATAGCTCACCAGCTGCGACCGCGCATGCGCGGCGGCGGGTTCGACCTGCAACGTATAGGTCGTGGAAGCCGACGACCCGGCGCATTGGGTTCGAAGGTGTTGCGGCACGGTCTGTGCAGGTGTCTGGAACGCGGCGGGTGCGCACGTGGGATTCACCACGCTGCCCGTGAACGTCATGCGGCCGCCGGCCGCGTGCGCGTTCGCGCCTGCCGATACCAGTACTACCACCATTGCGCAGAGCACGGCGCCCACCGTGACTCTGACTCGCTTCATGGCCTTTCCTTGCGCTTCATTGCGCGTAGTTCGCCTGTTCGCTCCATCGGCCGGACTGAACCTTCCTGAAGGTCCAAGCCCGGTCGGCGTACTCAAACTGCCAACCGCATCACATTTTCTGCGGCATATGGCCGCCCGGATAGGCAAACGCATCCGGGGTCATGGCGATGTGTTCTGGCGAGGGCGAAGCAGACCGTCCATCGGCTGCCTTGTCCGGCGTGGGCGCGCCAGGAAAGAAAAAGGAGGCCGGAGCCTCCTTCAAATCCGGCCGGGGCCGGAGGACTTCGAGTTGTGGCATGGCTCCGGCTCGCGCCGGACGGAGGGCAGACTAACCGCCCGCCAAACCTAATGCAACCTCTGAAGATAGAGGTTGCAAGTTATTGATTTCAAATGCGCCAATCAGGGCGCCAAGTCCAGCGCGGCGCGCTTGGCCTCGCGGCGCGCTTCCTTCGGCTGCGACCAGTCGTTGTTGAACGTCGCCGGCTCCCAGCTGCCGTAGCTCGGATTGGGCAGCATGAACCAGCGCTCGCCGAACCAGTCGCCGTACTCCTCCAGCAGCTGCGCGCGGCCTTCGCGCGTGTTGGCGGTGACCTGGACGAAATCGCCCAGCTGGTCGCCGAACTGCATCAGCACGCGGTACTGCTGGCCGGCGAGGCGGCGGCGGCAGTCCTTCTCGCTGCCGTTCTGCTCGCAGCCTTCCACCACGGTGCCCAGGCCGAGGAACACGCTGTCGTCCTTCACCGGCATGCCGACCGCCTTGAGGTTGGCGATCGTCGCGTCCTTCAGGTGCACGGCGCGGTTGGACAGGTACAGGATGGTCACGCCCTTCGCGCTGGCGGCCTTGGCGAAATCGACCACGCCCGGCACGGCCTTGGCCTTCTTCTCGGCGACCCAGGCGTCCCAGGTGACTTCGTCGTATTCCTTGCCCTGCGTCACCAGGCGCGCCTGGTAGGGCGAGTTGTCCAGGACGGTCTCGTCCACGTCCATGATCACCGCGGCCGGCAGGCCGGTGGCCGCGTTGCCGCGCTCGGTGGTGACCAGTGCGTCCCAGTTCCCTTCCTTCAGCGCGACGTCGAGCTTGTCCGCGGCGGCACGATAGACCGTGGTGGTCGCGGCCGGATACTCGGCGCTGGCCTGCATCCACAGCACGGCGTTGAGGTTGTCGTTTGCGGCGCTGGCGACGGGCTTGGCGGCGGCCGTGGACGGCGTGGCAGTCGCGTCGGCCGCGGGTGCGAGCGTGTCGCTGCGCTTGCACGCGCCCAGCGCAAGCGCGCAGGCAAGGACGGTCAGGGTTAGGGCGCGGTGCGACATGGCGTGGGTCGTTGGCGATTTCGGGCCCGGGAGTTTAGCCGACGCGGTCCGCACCGCAGGTTTCATTCGCGCGACACGCGCGATGCGACAGGGCCGGCAGGACCGGCCCTGTCGCCGAACATCAAAAGTGCAGTTCGACGCCCAGCGTGGCGGTGGTCGCCGTGCCGACTTCGATATTGCCGAAGTAGGGAACGTCGGCGCCATCGAACGCATACGCGTTGACCATCGCGTTCACGCTCAGATAGCGCGTGACGTCAATCCCGACGCCGGCACCGAAGTAGGCGCCCTTGTCCTCGATGCGTAGCGAGCGGTAGGAATCCCCCGATGGCCAGGGGTAAATCACGTCTGTCGACGTGTGCTCCGAGTAATCCACCCGGTAATCCATGTAGCCGGCACGTGCGATGCCGAATAAGCGACCTTCGGGACCGAAGGTGAAGCGCGCATTCGCGCCCACGTGGTTGTACCGGGTTTCCAGCCGGGTTTCCGTGCGAGACGAACCGATGCCCTGGCTCCTCCACTCCGTGTACTCGTACAGTTCGTCGATGCGGCCAGTGCCTGCCTCCAAGCCGATCTGCACATACGGACCGGCCTGCCAGCGATAGCCTCCGCTCAGCGCCTTCGTGTCGGCGCTGTCCTCGTCCGCGTCGATGTCCTGATAGGTCGCTTCGCCGAACTGCCCCATGACGAAAAACTGCCCCTGCGCCTGTGCCATAGGCGACATCGCGCCGCATGCGAGCGCAAGCAACGCCGCATATCCATAACGTGCCATGTAATCCCCTGCTCCTGTGGTGTGCGAGGCGTCTTCCCGCCCCGGCCCGCTCCGGGCGCGGGAAGTTTATCCGCGCGCACGCGGATCCGCATGCTCCGCGTTATACGGCGGCCACCTGCAGCGACACCTGCTTGCGCCCGTCGGCGACCCATTGCGAACCGACTTCGTGGAAGCCGAACGCCGCGTGGAAACGGCGCGACGCTTCGTTGGGCGGCACGGTGTAGAACTCGCACGTCACGGTGTCCACGTCCGATTCGCGCGCGAAGTCGAACAGGTCGTGATACAGCAGCGGACCGAGCTTGCGTCCCTGATGCGTTCCGGCCACGACGATCCGATCGACGTAGAGGAAGCGCGGGTAGCGCTGCGCGAACCACACGTAGTTCGGGCTGTCGTAGGCGACGCCTTCGCGGAACGCCAGCAGGAACGCGACGACCTCATCGCCCTCGCACGCAACACGGTGGTATGCCGACATCGCATCGAGTTCGCGCAGACGCGCGGCGTCCATCGGGCTGAGCATCTCTTCCGATTCGAGATTCAGCGCGAGGATGCGTGCGTGGTCGGCCGCGTTCGCCGGGCGGATCGTGAAGCTCATGCGCCGGCCTCGTAGAGTTCGATCGGCAACTGGTCCGGATCGGCGAAAAACGTGAAGCGTCGGCCGGTGTACTCATCCACGCGCAGCGGTTCGACCTCGATGCCGTTCGCTTCCAGCTCGGCCTTGCAGGCGGCCACGTCGGCTACTTCGAACGCGAGATGCCGCAGCCCGCGCGCTTCCGGTCGCGATGGGCGAGGGGGCGGAGAGGGAAACGAGAACAGTTCGATCTGCGTGCCGTCGGGCAGCGCGAGGTCGAGCTTCCACGAATCGCGCGCCTCGCGGTACGCCTCTGCGACGACGCGAAGGCCGAGCACGCGCGTGTAGAAGTCCTTCGACCGCGCGTAGTCGGAAGCGATGATGGCGACGTGATGGATGCGATGGAGGTTCATCGATCGGCCCTAGAACTTGTGCAGCTCGACGTAGGCAACATTCGAGGCGGCCGGAACGACGAAATACGCCGCGCACGCAACCGGCTCGCAGATGGTTCCCGGAACCGAAATATCGCCGCGATAGAGCGTCGCGTTCGCAATGTCCACCAGCGGCATGCCCCGCTCCTGCAGCAGCGCGCGGTAGTACGCCGTGTCGTGCTCATCCGCGACGCCGAATCTCGCGTCCGCCGTCAATGCGGACCTCAGATCGCCGCGTGTCCGTACGACCCACTCTGCGCCCGGATCGGTCCATGAGCCTGTCTTGCGATGCTCGATCGTTTCGAAGGCTACCTTGAAGTCGCGTGCCAGGAGTTGTTGGAATGCACAATCCAACGAGCGCGGCGCCTGGACGAAGGCGATCGACACGACCACCGCCAGGACAGCGATGACAAGCAGTGCGATGGGCAAGGCGCGGCGCATTGGGGGATGCTGGCAGCTGGCTCGCCAGTCGATCACTCGCCGAGCAACGCCTTGATCGCCGCAAACCCCGCCGCCGCGCGTTCCTGCTTGCGCGCCGCATCGGCCACGGGATCGGCGCCATCGCGCTGGATTTCCGCGGTCGGAAGCTCATCGTAGAAACGGCTGGGTTTCAGCCGGATCTTGTCGCCCCACTTGGACGCCTCGCGCGAGTGCGACAGCCACAGCTGTTCCTTCGCACGCGTGATGCCGACGTAGAGCAGGCGGCGCTCCTCTTCCAGCGAACCTTCCTCCAGCGCCATCTCGTGCGGCAGCGTGCCGTCTTCCATGCCGACGATGAAGACGTAGCGGAACTCCAGGCCCTTGGCCGCATGCAGCGACATCAGGCGCACCTGGTTGCCGGCCTCGCCCTTGTCTGCGTGCGACAGCAGCGCGAGCTGCGCGGCGAGTTCGCCCGGGCCGGAACCCTTGCCGCCGTCGAACCAGCCTGCCAGTTCCTCGAGGTTTTCCTTTCGGCGCTGGAACGTCGCCTCGTCCTTGCATTGCGAACGGATCGACGCGTTCAACCCGCTCTTGTCCGCGAGCACGCGCACCAGTTCGGCAGGCGAAATCCTGAAGGCTTCGGTGCGCAGATGACGCACGATACTGACGAAACCATCCAGCGCATTCGCCGCGCGTGGCGCCAATTGTTTCAGCACGCCGATCTGCTCGGCGGCGCGCGACATCGGCATGTGCGCGTGCTGGGCCATTTCGGCGAGCTTGGCCAGCGTGGTCGCGCCGACTTCGCGCTTGGGCGACTGCACGGCGCGCAGGAACGCGGCGTCGTCGTCGGGATTGGCGATCAGGCGCAGCCACGAGAGCGCGTCTTTCACTTCGCCGCGCTCGAGGAACGCGGTGCCGCCGCTGAGGTGGTACGGCACGCGCAGCAGCTGCAACGCCTTCTCGAGCGCGCGGCTCTGGAAATTGCCGCGGAACAGGATGCAGAAATCGCTCCACGGCGCGGTCTTCGCGGCAGCGAGGAAGTGGATCTCCGCGGCGACCTTCTCCGCTTCGTGCGCGCTGTCGCGGCATTCCCAGACGCGGATACGTTCGCCGTCGGCCTGGTCGCTCCAAAGCGTCTTGGGGTGTTCGTGCGGATTGTTCGCGATCAGCGCATTCGCCGTGCGCAGCACGCGGTTGGAACAACGGTAGTTCTGTTCCAGCTTGATGATCTGCAGCGCCGGGTAATCCTTGCCAAGCTGCAGCAGGTTGTCGGGATTCGCGCCGCGCCAGGCATAGATCGACTGGTCGTCGTCGCCCACGCAGGTGAACAGGCCCTTCTCGCCCGCGAGCGCCTTGAGCAGGCGGTACTGGGCGTCGTTGGTGTCCTGGCATTCGTCGACGAGCAGGTAGCCGATGCGCTCGCGCCACGCCAGGCGCAGCGTCTCGTCGCTTTCCAGCATCTGCACCGGCAGTCGGATCAGGTCGTCGAAATCCACCGCGTTGAACGTCGTCAGGCGCGCCTGGTAGCGCTGGTACATCAGCGCCGCTTCCATCTCGCGCGGGCTCTTCGACACGGCCAGCGCCTCTTCCGGCGACAGGCCCGAGTTCTTCGCGCGTGAAATCAGGTTTCGCATGTCGTCGATGACGTCGGGCTTGCTGCCCGGCGGCATGAGGTCCTTGATCTGCGACGTGCTGTCGTCGCTGTCGAACACCGAGAAGCCACGGCGCAGGCCGGCCTTCGCGTGATCGATCTGCAGGAACTTGAGCCCCAGCGCATGGAACGTGCAGACGGTCAGTCCTTCGGCCGCATCGCCCTTGATGCGCTTGGCGACGCGTTCCTTCATTTCCTTCGCCGACTTGTTGGTGAAGGTGATGGCGGCGATGCGCTTGGCCGGCATCGCACGCGATGCGATCAGGTGCGCGATCTTCTCGACGATCACGCGCGTCTTGCCGCTGCCCGCGCCGGCGAGCACGAGCAGGGGGCCGTCGGTGTGCAGGACGGCGGCGCGTTGAGGGGGGTTGAGACCGTGCATGGGGCGTGTTTGCTGCCGCGGAGGCGGCCGCGTATTGTGCCGGAACAGGCCGTCTGATGGGCGGGCCGCCAAGGTGAATGCGGCCCCGCACCACGGATGTATCGTGTCGAGTGCCACTTTCACGGAATGGAGGTCGCCATGCGCATTGCCCGCGTTCTCGCACCCACGCTGCTCACGCTGCTGTTCGCATCCACCGCGCACGCCGGTGATGCGCCGCCGTTGACCGACATGACGTTCATGGAGCTGGACACGGCGCTGCCGTCGCTGCGTGGACGCCCCAACGAGGAATACCGCGTCCTGGGCCTGAAGGCCTACGGACAGCGTCATTACGACGACGCGATCAGGCGGTTCGACATCGCTGCGCAGAACGCGGACAAGTATTCGCAGCATTACCTGAGCCTGATCCACTGGTATGGCGTGGGCACGCCGGTGGATCGCGTGCAGGCCTATATCTGGAGCGACCTCGCCGCCGAACGCGGCAGCCCGCGCCTGCTCGCGATCCGCGAAAAGATGTGGGCGCAACTGAGCACGCAGGAACAGGCGCGTGCCCGCGACGAGGGCGCCGCGTACTACGAACGCTATGGTGACGAGGTCGCCAAGCCGCGCGCCGAGGCGGAAATCCGCCGCTTCGCACGCAACATGACCGGCAGCCGCGTCGGCTACCGCAACCAGTGGCTCGATACCATCGGCGCGCCCGTAAACGGCGTGTTCAATGTCGGCATCGGCAGCAACGCCTCGGCGTACGTCGTTTCCGATGTCGGCCGGGAGGACGAGCTCTACGGCAAGGAAGGCGGCCTTCGTCGCCTCCAGACGTATTGGCAGGAACAGGATCGCCTGCTCGACGGCAGCGTCGAGGTCGGCGAGATGCAAACGGCGCGCAGCGATCGCCGCAAGTAGCGATCAGCGCGCCAACGCCGCTCAACTGACGAACGCCCCACATCCCGGAGAAACACGCCATGGAACTGCTGACATCGATCCTTCTCACCACCGCGTTCGTCGCCGGACCCACGGCGCCCGCGCCGGGCGCGATGGACGCGGTGATCGCGCCGAGCGACCGCATTCACGCGGCCGACCTGGACGAGCGCGCGCGCAAGTCGGTGAACTTCCCGAACGAACTGCATCGTCTCTACGGCAGCGAAAGCGCTGCGCGCGGCGACTGGGACGAGGCGCTGGACCAGTTCACCAAGGCCGCGCGCTATGCGGACAAGTATTCGCAGCACCGCATCAGCCTGATGTACTGGCATGGCGTGGGCGTGCAACGCGATCCCGCGCGGGCCTATGCGTGGGCGGACCTTGCGGCCGAACGCATGTATCCGTCCTTCATCGTGCTGCGCGAGAAGATGTGGCTGGAGCTGGACGAAGCCCAACGCGCACAAGCGCTGCGCGAAGGCGAAGCGCTGTACGCGCAGTACGGCGACAAGGTTGCAAAGCCGCGGCTGGCAGCGATGATCCTGCGGCAGAACACGCAGATCACCGGCACGCGAACCGGGAGCATCACCAGCAAGTTGCAGATGCATGCGCCCACGCCGGGCGAGGCCGCGCCGATGGCGGCATCGGGCTACGAGATGCGCGACATGTATGCGTCCTGGCGCCTGGATCCGGAGCGTTACTGGGCGGTCGAGGACGCCATCTGGAAGGATGGCAGCGTCGAGGTCGGTCCGGCCGGAAAAGCCACGCAGGACGCGCCCGCCAAGGGTGATTGAGCCGGCGAGCGCGAGGGAGGAATGATGGAACCCCTGAATGCATTCCTCCTCGCGATGGCGCTCGCCGCCGGACCTGCGGCGCCTTCGCCCGAAGCGCAGGCCGCCGTGGTCGCACCCAGCGACCACATGAGCGCTCGTGATCTGGACGAACGCACGCGTCTGGCCGCCAACTTCCCGAACGAACGCTATCGCCTCTACGCGAGCGAAAGCGCGGCGCGGGGCCAGTGGACCGATGCGCTGCGCCAGTTCACCCTCGCGGCGCGCTATGCCGACAAGTACTCGCAGCACCGCATCAGCCTGATGTACTGGCATGGCGTGGGCGTCGAACGCGATCCCGCGCTGGCCTATGCCTGGGCCGACCTCGCCGCCGAACGGATGTATCCCAGCTTCGTCGTGCTGCGCGAGAAGATGTGGTTGGAACTGGACGAAGCGCAGCGTGCGCGCGCGCTGCACGAGGGCGCGGCGTTGTACGACCAGTACGGCGACGCCGTCGCAAAGCCGCGCCTGGCGGCGGCAATCATGCGCCAGAAAACTCAGATCACCGGCAGCCGCGTCGGCTACACCGACGGACGCCTGTACGTGCAGGCCCCCGGTCCCGGCGCTTACTCGGCGAGCGACACGATGGGCGGCTTCGACCTCGCGCCGATGTACTACGCCTGGCGCCTGGACGCCGACCGCTACTGGGCGGTGGAGGACGCGATCTGGAAGGAAGGCGCGGTGGAAGTCGGGCCGACGCGCAAGGCGCATTCCGACGACCCCTAGGACGGGTCTCGCGTCGCGAAACCCGTGCCACGTTGGCGCGGTTAGACTGCCCGTCCGCTTCCTCCATGGATCCGACATGCGCCTGGGCCTGGCTGCCAACCGCCTGCACCATCTCAGCGAGAACGCCGCGCTGTTCCGCTGGCTGCAAAGCAGCGAGCCGGGCATCCGCGAACTCGGACTGGAACTGCACACCGTCGGCCGCACGTTCGATGCGATTGCCGCTGCCGGCATGCTTCCCGGCTACACCGGCCTTCGTCGCTATCCCTACGGCCGCGAAGGCGGGTTGATGAAACTGGTGGCCGAGATCGTCGGCCTCGGCAGCCCCGAACGCACGCTGGATGGCGCGATCTACCTCATCGATCCGGTCGATCCGTCCTCGGTATTCCCCGAAGCCATCGCGCTCAAGCGCCAATGCGTGATCCACGGCAAGCCGTTCATCTCGACCGTGGCCTCGGCGCGCGACTGGATCGAAGTGGAGCGCATGCACGCCGGTTTCGCGCCGGATCCGTCGGTCGACTCGCTGCATGCGTTCGAGACCCAGACGCTGGCAATGATCGCGCACGACGCGATGAAGCCGCAGATGATGGCCTACGCCGCCGAGCACTTCGACCTGCTTTCGCGCTTCCAGCGCCGCGTCGCCACTGGCACCACGGGCCAGCGCCTGAACGAGCTGGCGTGGAGCCGTGGCTGGCCGCAGGGGCAGGCGTGGGCGCAGCGCTTCGAGAGCGGCCCGATGGGCGGCGACGCGCAGATCGCCGACCTCGTGCTCGAACGCCAGTGCCAGCGCGCGATCTTCTTCGAGGATCCCCACGTCGCGCGCCAGCACGAGGCGGACATCCAGCTGCTGGAACGCGCCGTCACCACGGTCACTTTCGACGCGGTCTGTATCACCTCGCCGGCCGTGGCGCAGCGCTGGGCCGCGGCGGCGGGGTTGCGTGCCGCCCGTCGGAATGCTGCTTCGGGCGATTGAGCCACGCCGGAACGAGGCACAGCGTAGGCCTGCGTTGCCGTGGCACCGGTCCGGTTCCGGTGGGCGACGCAGGAGGCTTGGCATGGCCCGGATCCTGGCGCCGCGGTGGTCGTTCATCCTGATGCTGGCCCTCGCGCCCGTCACGACGGCCGCCGAACGCGCGATCAATGCGCATCGCTACGAATCGGCCCTGCTGGAGGCTTCGGGCCACCCCGACGAATTGAGCCGATGGCGCGGCATCTGGAACTACGACAACGGCCGCGCCGAGGAGGCGCTCCGCCATTTCGAACGTGCCGCGCTGCACGGCGACAAGCTGTCGCAGCATTTCCTCACGCTGATGTACTGGAACGGCGACGGCGTGGATCGCGATCCCGTCCAGGCCTACATCTGGGCCGACCTCGCCGCCGAACGCGGCAACAGCGACGACCTGGTCCGCGTTCGCGAACACATCTGGAGCGAACTGGACGCCGCGCAGCGCGAGAAGGCCGTCGCCACCGGCGGCCAGTGGTACGACCGCTATGGCGACGCGGTGGCGATGAAGCGCAACAACACCGAGCTTCGCCGCTTCATGCGCACGCAGACCGGCAGCCATGTCGGCCTGCTCACCTCGCGGCTGGATGTCGCCGCCGGCCATCCGGACCTTTGGGCCAGCGGCGCCACGTCCAGCTTCGGACCGCACACGGGCATGGGCACCGACTTCCATGCCGACAGCCGCAGCCGGCCCGAGGCGTACTACAAGGCACAGGATCTGAGCCTGGACGCGCTGATGAAGCGGATCGGCGCCGGCACGGTCGACATCGGCGAAGTTCGCAAGGTCCGAACGCCGGCCGAAGAGAAACCCACGGACGATAAATAGGCGCCGCGGCTATCGCGCCGCGCAAATCGCGCACCGTAAAATGCGCGCATGGCAAAGCTCTACTTCTATTATTCGGCGATGAACGCCGGCAAGACGACGACGCTGCTGCAGTCGGCGCACAACTACCGCGAGCGCGGCATGCGCGTGGCGATCCTCACCCCGCGTCTGGACGACCGTGCCGGCGCCGGCGTGGTGGCCTCGCGCATCGGCCTGCGTTCGGAGGGCATCGCGTTCGAGCGCACCGACGACCTCGATGCCATCGTCCGTCGCGACATAGCCCAGCACGGCCCGCTCAACTGCGTGTTGGTCGACGAATCGCAGTTCCTGACGAAGGCGCAGGTGTGGCAACTGAGCGAAGTGGTCGACGCGTTGCGCATCCCGGTGCTGTGCTACGGGCTGCGCACGGATTTCCGCGGCGAACTGTTCGAAGGCAGCCAGTACCTGCTCGCGTGGGCGGACGAACTCACCGAGATCAAGACCATCTGCCACACCGGCAAGAAGGCGACGATGGTCGTGCGCGTGGACGCGCAGGGCCGTGCGGTGCGCGAAGGCCCGCAGGTCGAGATCGGAGGCAACGACCGCTACATCTCGGTCTCGCGCGCGGAGTACAAGAAGGTGATGAGCGGCGAGGGCACGATCGAACCGGTGCAGCCGCCGCTGCCGTTGTAACGGGTGTTTCGCGTGAGCGATGGGATTCGCATGACGAAACCCATCCTGTGAAGGCGCTTCGGCTCACCCGCACCCGCGCACGATCGCCGCCACTTCGCGCGGAATCGCACCGCCATCCGGATGCGCATCGCGCACCTGTTCCTGCAGCGTCTCCAGCCGCGCCATCGCCGGATCGCGATCCGGTCCATGGCAACGCAGCTGCGCCGCATAGGCCTGCGCGCGCCACGCGGTGCGACGCAGGTCGAGGTCGCCGTGCGACAGGCCCGCGAGCGCATCCAGCCTCGTCAGCGCGCCGTCGTCGCCTTCCAGCGCCTGCGCGTGGGCGAGGGCGAGTTCGGCTTCGCGCGTGTTCGGATGCGTGCTGCCGTAACCGCTGCGCGTCAGCGTCACCGCCTGCGCCAGGTGCGCCATGCCCTGGTCGTGCTGGCCCAGCGACAGTTCGATCACGCCAAGCAACCGGTCGTTGTCGCCGACCAACGCATGGCGCGGACCGAACTGCGCGATCCGGAGCTCGCGCGATTCGGTCAGGGACTTTAGCGCCGGGCGATCGCGTCCCACGGCGTGCAGCAAGCGCGCCTGGTCGAACAGCGCATCGGCCAGTCGCGATTTGTCGCCTTCGCGACGCGCCAGTGTCACCGCGTGCTGCATCGAGGAAAGCGCCGCCGTGCTGTCGCCGCGTTCCCACGCCACCAGCCCGAGCTGGCGTTGCAGACGACCCAGCTCGCTCGCGCCGCGCCGGGTTTCGCCGGGATCACCGCCGCCTTGCACGCGCTGCTGCTGCAACGCGATCGCCTCGCGCAGCTCGCGATCGGCCAGCGCGTAACGGCCCTGTTCGATATGCAATCCGGCGAGCTGCCGGCGCAGCGAAAGCGTTGCCGGATGCTGTGCGCCGTACACCTCCAGCGCTAGCGTGAAGGCCTGCGATGCCGAGCGTTCGGCCGCATCGGTCTGTTCCAGCCCCTGCTGCAGCGAGGCCATGCGCGAGCCGATCTCGACCATCAGCGCGTGCCGCGCGCCGACCTTCTGCTGCAGCTGGTTGCGCGCCTGCTGGTAGCCCTGCAACGCGGCGCCGGACTGGCCCGCGTCCGCCTGCAGGTTCGCAAGATCGATCAGGTTCTCGACGGTGCCGACATCATCGCGATCGTCGCGCCGCAACGTGAGCGAACGCTCGAACAGCTGGCGCGCGCCCTGGCGTTCGCCGTTGTCGCGGCGGCAGCGGCCGAGCTGCGAATAGAACTCGCTGACCTGCGGCGGAAGTTGCGCCTGCTCGCGCCGTGCGGTCGCCAGCGCCGGCTGCATCAGGCCGATGCACTGGCGCGATTCGCCGAGCAGGCGCAGCGCCTGCCCGCGTTGCGTGAGCGATTCCAGTTGCAGGCTCACCGGAACATCGGGCGCGGTGTCGAGGATCCCCGCCTGCCGGTTCAGCAGTACCAGCGCTTCGCGATAGTCGCCCAGGCCGATGCGCAGGCGCGCGATCACGCCGAGCAGTTCGGCTCGCGCACGCGGTTGCAACGCGAGTTCGCGATTGCCGCGATCGAGCGAATCGTCGAGCAGGCCACGCAGGTCCAGCGCCTGGCCTTCGGGCGTGCCGCGCGCGCTTTCGAACACGCCGACCATGAAGTCCTGCATCGCCTGCGCGCGCCCGGCTTCGGCTACCGCCTGCCGCGCCTGCCACGCGACGATCGCCAGCGCCGCGGTCAGCACCACGGCAACCAGCGTGCCCGTCGCCAGCGCCCAGCGATGCCGCCGCAGGTATTTGCCGAAGCGGTAGCCGAGGTTCTGCGGGCGCGCCTGCACGGGACGCCCGGCCTCGTAGCGGCTCAGATCGAGCGCGAGCGCTTCCACCGACGGATAGCGATGCTCGGGCCGCTTCGACAACGTCTTCAGCACGATGTTGTCGAGATCGCCCGACAGCATCCGCGCATGGCGACGCAGCGCATGCACGTCGGCGCCGGCGTCCTCTGCGCGACGCAGCATGGTGTGCGAAGGGCGCTGTGGATCGGCGGCGAGGATCGCTTCCTCCCATTCCGCATCCGTCTGCCGCTTCAAACGATAAGGCTTAGTGTCGGTGAGCAGTTCGAACAGCACCACGCCGAGCGCGTACACATCCGTCATCGTGGTGACGGGCTCGCCGCGCACCTGTTCGGGCGCGGCGTAGTGCAGCGTGAACGCGCGCACGCCGGTGCGCGTCTGTTCGACCATCGGCGCTTCGGAGTCGAGCAGCTTCGCGATGCCGAAATCGAGCAGGCGCACGTCGCCGCTGGGCGTGACCAGGATGTTCGACGGCTTCAGGTCGCGATGCACGATGAGGTTCGCGTGCGCGTGGCTCACCGCGTCGCAGATCTGGTGGAACATGCGCAGCCGCTGTTCCAGCGGAAGCTGGTGGTTGCGGCAGTAATCGGTGATCGGCTCGCCTTCGACGTATTCCAGCGCGAGGTACGGCAGGCCGTCGCTGCTGATGCCCGCGTCGAGCAGGCGCGCGATGTGCGGGTGCGCGAGGCGCGCGAGGATCTGGCGTTCGCGCGAGAAGCGCAGGCGCAGGTTGCTGTCGGCAAGTCCCGGGCGCAGCAGCTTCAGCGCGACACGACGCTGGTACAGGCCGTCGGCGCGCGCGGCGAGCCACACCTGGCCCATGCCGCCTTCGCCCAGCAGGCGTTCGAGTCGATACGGACCGACTTCACCGCCCGCGCGCAGCGCCGACAGCGGCGGAATCAGCGGTTCGGAAAGAAAGTCCTCATGGCTTTCGTCCAGCGTGATGAGCGTCTGCAGCTCTTCGGCGAGCGCGGGATCTTCCTCGCGCAGCTGCGCCAGGCGCAGCTCGCGCGCCTGCGGCTCCAGTTCGAAGAGCGCATCGAGCAGCGGGGAGATGCGTTGCCAGCGCTCGGGATCCATGGGCGGGAGTGGGTATGGGGAGGTGAGGAGTGAGCGATCGGATGGACGTGAGCGCCTTGCTCACTTCTCACTCCTGACCACTCACTCCTTCAGGGATGCGAGCAGGAACAGCCGCGCCTTCTGCCAGTCGCGGCGGATGCTGCGTTCGGAGCGTTCCAGCAGCGCCGCGATCTCAAGTTCCGACAAGCCGGCGAAATAGCGCAGTTCCACCACCTGCGCCAGGCGCGGATCGACTGCGGCCAGCTTCGTCAGCGCCGTATCCAGGCCCAGCGTGTCCTCGTCCAGGCGCAGGCCGCCTTCGACGTCGTCGGGCAGTTCGGTGACGCGATGCAGGTCGCCGCCGCGCTTCTGCGCCAGGCGCTGGCGCGCGTAATCGACCACCACGCTGCGCATGGCCGAAGCGGCATAGGCGAAGAAATGCGCGCGATCGTCGAACTGCGCTTCGCGGCGACCGATCAGCTTGAGATAGGCCTCGTGCACCAGCGCGGTCGCGTCGAGTGTCTGTCCGTGCTGGCCGGCGAGCTGTCGCCGGGCCATGGTGTGCAGCTCCTGGTAGAGCGTCGCGAGCACGCGGTCCAGGGCGCCCCGGTCCCCTTCCCGTGCAGCATCCAGCAGCAGCGTGATATCGGCGGTATCGGCCATGGGATGCCCCGTGCGCAATGGTCGGGACTATACCGCTTTCCGTGACTGTCACCACGAATTAGTCGTGTAGGGAATTCGCGCGATCGAACTCAGTTTTTTCCGACACCGGGCGACATTCGTTCCGACATCGTTCCGACAAAAACGCCGATTTCCTCGGGCTATTTCTGGCAGTGGCCACACCAAACCGTCGTGCGTTGGCCGATCGCCGCCTGCTTCAGCGGCCGGCCGCAACGCGGGCAAGGTTCGCCGCCGCGGCCGTAGGCGGACAGCTCCTGCTCGAAATAACCCGGCGCGCCGTCGGGGGCCAGGAAGTCCCGCAGCGTCGTGCCGCCGCGTTCGATGGCGTGGGCGAGGACGCGGCGGATTTCCTCCGCCAGCCGCTGGTAGCGCTCACGCGAGACCTTGCCCGCCGCACGCAGCGGCGAGATGCCGGCGGCGAACAGCGCCTCGGCTACATAGATGTTTCCGACTCCGACAACCACCCGCTGGTCCATCAGGAAAGTCTTCACCGGCGCGCTACGGCCCCGGCTCAGGGCGAACAGGTAGTCGCCGTCGAACTGGTCCGACAGCGGTTCTGGCCCGAGATCGGCCAGCAGTTCGTGGGTCTCCCCCGGCGGTTGCCAGAGCAGGCACCCGAACCGGCGCGGGTCGTTGAACCGCAACACGCGCGCACCCTGGCGACCGGCGGCTTCCAGCGCGATGTCGACGTGGTCGTGCGTGCGCACCGGCGCGTCGGCGGGCAGCACGCGCAGGCTGCCGGACATGCCCAGGTGCAGCAGCGCGCTGCCGGCCTCGGTGTCCAGCAGCAGGTATTTGGCGCGGCGGCGGACGCTGCGCACGGTCTGGCCGGGGAGCAGGCGGGAAACCTCCTCCGGGATCGGCCATCGCAGGTCCGGCCGGCGCAGGACGACCCCCGACACGCGGCGGCCTTCGACATGCGGCGCCAGGCCGCGACGGGTGGTTTCGACTTCGGGCAGTTCGGGCATGGGGCGAGCGTACTATCCGGCTACGCGACCGGAGTCCGATGCATGGGTTCGGAACGGGCCAACGACAAGGCCGGCACGCCATCCGCGCCACCCGCCGACGCGGGAGGTGCGTTGTTGGCCTATGCGCGCGGTGAGCTGGACATCGCCCGCGACGCGCTCGCCGCCCCGGACCTGCACGAAGGCGTGCACCAGGCGCGCAAGGCGATCCGCCGCGCCCGTGCCGTCCTCGCGATGGGCGACGGCCTGCTCGGGCCGGGCGCGGGCCTGATCGATCGCGAACTGCACGCGCTCAACGACGGCCTGTCGAACCTGCGCGACGCGCATGCGCTCGTGGAAGTGCTCGACCGCCTGCTCAAGCGCGAACGCAAGGAGGAGGCGCGCGCCGTGCTCCAGCGCGCCCGCGAGGCGGCCGCCCTGTCGCGGGCGCGCGTCGCGGAGGCCGCGACGCGTTCGGATCCGGGGCTCGCGTCGCGTCGCGCGATGCTGGACGTGATGGGCGCGGCGATGGTTGCGCTCGACTGGTCGCGGCCCACGCCGGCCGGCCTGCGCATGGCCGTGGCCGACAGCGACCTGCGCTCGTACGAAGCCCGCCTGCGCGCCTGCGAAACCGGCGATGACGACGACTGGCACCGCTGGCGCCGCCGCGCGCGGCGCGCCTCGCACCAGCGCCGTGCGCTGGAGGCGATCGGATTGCCGGTGCCGCAGGATTCGGACCGCTTCGACAAGCGCTCCACGCACCGTCTTGGCGAGGCGCAGGATCTGGCGCTGCTGCTGGATCACTGCCGCCGCGATTCCCTGTTCAGCAAGGAGGATCGACAGGCCCTGCGCGATCGTGCTCGACCCTCCCTCCAGCGGGCGCGCAGGCGTCTGGTGCGTGCGCTGGCTGAACCGCGCGACGCTTGCACGACCGACTGAACGACCCCATCACATATCCACGCCATACAGGCGCGAACGGTGCCGCGACGCTGGCATGATCCATCCGGACCGTGCGGAAAGCCGGTCGAAATCAAGCCGGATGCGCCCAGCATCGGCGTTCGCGGAGTCGAAGAATGTCCCTGTCCCTGATCGATCTCATCGCTGGTGGCCTCACGCAGGCCGGCCTTGGCGAACTGCTGATTGCCCTGCTGGTGTTCACCCAGCTGACGATCTTCTCCGTCACGCTCTACCTGCACCGTTCGATGGCGCACCGCGCGGTGGATTTCCATCCGGTGCTCGCGCACTTCTTCCGCTTCTGGACGTGGCTCACCACGTCGATGATCACGCGCGAGTGGGCGGCGATCCATCGCAAGCACCACGCCAAGTGCGAGACGGAAGAAGATCCGCACAGTCCGCAGTTCAAGGGCATCGACACGGTGATGTGGCGCGGCGTCGAGCTGTACCGCGACGCGCGCGCGCAGCGCGAGGACATCGAGAAGTACGGCAAGGGTTGCCCGGACGACTGGATCGAGCGCCATCTCTACACGCCGCACGCGACGATGGGCCCGGTGGTGATGCTGGCCATCAACGCCGCGCTGTTCGGCCTGTGGGGCGTCGCGCTGTGGGCCGTGCAGATGCTGTGGATTCCGTTCTGGGCCGCTGGCGTCGTCAACGGCCTTGGCCACTGGTGGGGCTACCGCAACTTCGAAACCACCGACACCGCCACGAACCTCACGCCGTGGGGTTTCTGGATCGGCGGCGAGGAACTGCACAACAACCACCACGCGTTCCCCTCGTCGGCGAAGTTCGCGCTGCGCAAGTGGGAATTCGACATCGGCTGGAGCGCGATCAAGCTGCTGGAAAAGGTGCGCCTTGCGAAAGTGCTGCGCGTCGCGCCGACGCTGGACGTGCGCCCGAACATCGCCATTCCCGATGGCGAAACGCTGAAGGCGCTGCTGGCTATCCGCTTCCAGGCGATGACCGATTACTACCGCAGCGTCACGCTGCCGTCGCTGCGCGAGGCGAAGTTCAAGCTGCCGCGCGCGATGCGTCACGGGCTGGCCGATGGTGGCCGCTGGCTGGACGACGACAAGCGCGCGAAGCTGCAGGCGTGGCTGGCGGAGCGTCCGAAGATGGCGACGCTGGCCGATTTCCGCCAGCGTCTGGCGCAGGTGCTGGACGATCGTTCGCACGACGCGCAGGCCACGCTGGCGAAGCTGCACGCGTGGTGCACCGAAGCCGAAGCGACCGGTATCCATGCATTGCAGGAATTCTCCGCGCGCCTGAAGGGTTACGCGATCGTGCCGGCGCGCGTGGCCTGACGCCGACGCATCGATGATCGCGATGGATTGCGTGTCAAAGCGCAGGTTCGAGGACAAGCCCGTGCAGGAATGCGCGGGCTTGCTGCTTTGTGTCGCGCTGTTGTGTGTGGGTAATGCGTCTGCGCAGTCGATTCCGCTTCGGCTCAATCGCGCGCCCGTCGCGCCGACATCCGAGCCTGCTCCGGCGCCGGCGCAGGCAGCGCCCCTGGGTGCGGTCGATGGCAGCACCGACTACGTCGCGCGCATGGACGCCGACCGGGATGGTCGCGTGTCGCTCGCCGAATACCAGGACTGGCTGAGTTACGCCTTCAAGCGCATGGATGCGAACGGCGATGGCGTGTTGTCGCCCGACGAATTGCCCGGCGGCCGAGGAAATCCGGTGACGCTGGCGGATCATCGCCAGACGGTGGCCGAGCGCTTCGCGCGGCAGGATCGCAATCGCGACGGCTACCTCGACGCGCAGGAACTGCTGGCGCCGCCGCAGTAACGTTCCAGCCCGAAACGGGGCGACTGGTTCCTGCGAATCCGCGGAAACTGGCGCACGCGTCGCATGGCGCGCTTCCTAATCTGGCCTCGACCCCTTCGAGGCCACGCCCATGCCCCCCCAAACCTGCGCGTACATCTGCGAGACCTGCGGCACCCAGTTCGCGAACAGCGCCACCCCGCCGCCGAGCTGCCCGATCTGCGAGGACGAACGCCAGTACGTCGGCTGGAACGGCCAGCAGTGGACCACGCACGACGACCTCGCGCGCCGCTTCAAGCTGCGCATCGCGGAGGACGCCGGCCTGCTCGGCATCGGCATCGATGGCGACTTCGCCATCCCGCAGCGCGCGCTGCTGCTGCCCACCGGCGCCGGCCACCTGATGTGGGAATGCGTCAGCCTGGTAACCGACGAAGCGGTGGCGGCATTGAAGGCGCGCGGCGGCGTGGATCGCATCGTCATCTCGCATCCGCACTTCTACAGCGCGATGGTGGAGTGGAGCGAAGCGTTGGGCGGCGTACCGATCCTGCTGCACGAAGCCGATCGCCAATGGATACAACGACCGTCTGACCGAATCGAATTCTGGCGCGGCGACCGCCTTCGTCTTTCCGACGACGTCACCCTGCTGCGCGTGGGCGGGCATTTCGACGGCAGCACCGCGCTGCACTGGAAGGACGGCCCGCGCGATGGCGGTGCGCTGTTCCCGGGCGATGCGTTGCAGGTCGTGTTCGATCGGCGCCACGTCACCTTCATGTACAGCTATCCGAACTACATCCCGATGAAGACGCGCGACGTGCACGCGATGCGCGCGCTGCTGGGGGGCTTCGATTTCGCCGACGTGTATGGCTTCACGTGGGGTCGCAACATTCTTGGGAATGGTCGTGCTGCGGTGGATGCGTCTTTCGGGCGGCATCTGGCTGCAGTCTCGGCGTAGTTGTTGCCATCACCGCGCGAGCGCCTTGCCCAACACCCCCAGCCGCTCGCGAATCCCCGCCTCATCCATGCATCCGATCCCGAACGCCACACCATGCAACGCGTCCGCGCGCCGGGACAACGCGCGCAGCGGCATCGCGCCGGCCGCATGTTCACGCACGCGCGGCAGCAACGCATCGGCCGCCTCGGCATCGACGAAGCGCGCCGCAACATGGATGCCAGCCTCTGAAGGAATCGCCGCCAACCATCGCGAAAGCGGCCCGCCCAGCATCTGGAACAACGCCTCGCGCCGTCCCGCATACACCCGCCGCATGCGTCGCACATGTCGCGCCAGATGCCCTTCGAGGATGAAGTCGGCCAACGCATCCTGTACCTGCGCGTTGCCGCAGGTATCCGCGCTTTCCTTCGCGGCGGCGAGCGCGTCGCGCAACCATTCCGGCGCCACCACGTAGCCCATGCGCAGAGACGGGAACAGGCTCTTGGAGAACGAGCCGACGTAAACCACGCGACCTTCGCGATCGAGCGTCTGCAACGCATCCAGCGGACGCGCGCCGTAGCGGAATTCGCCGTCGTAGTCGTCCTCGATCACCAGCGCGTCGTGCTCGCGTGCGAACTCGAGCAGCGCGCGCCGCCGCGCCATCGACATCGCCACGCCGGTCGGATACTGGTGCGAAGGCGTCACGTAGACGATGCGGGCCTCACGCGGCAACGCATCCACGCACAGGCCTTCGTCGTCCACCGGAACGGGTACGACCTCCGCGCCGGCCGCTGCCATCGCCGCGCCCGCGGTCGGATACCCCGGATCCTCCACCGCCACCGTCGTGCGCCCCGGCACCACCAGCAACCGTGCGAGCAGGTCGAAGGCCTGCCTCGCACCGGAGGTCACGATCACGTCCTCCGCGCGGCACGACACCGCACGCGCGAACGACACATGTCCCGCGATCGCCTCGCGCAGGCGCGGCCGCCCGTGCGGTGGCTGGTAACCGAATGCCGCACCCTGCCGCGGATGGAACGCGCGGGCGAGCAATCGTCGCCATACATCGAACGGCAGTTCGCGATGGTCCGGCACGCCGAGACGGAAGTTGGACGTCCACGCGTCGTTCGTCGACACCGCGCTGCTCCAGGACGGCGGCTGCCAGCGCGCTCGCAGATGTCCGTCGGCCAGTCGCGGCGTGCGCGTCGCCGGTCGCGTGGCGACATCGGCGACGACCGCCTTCGCCCCGGCGCGCGTGACGACGTAGCCCTCCGCGACCAGCAGGTCGTAGGCCGCGATGACGGTGTTGCGCGCCAGGCCGTAGGCCGTGGCAACACGGCGCGTGGAGGGCAGTTCGGCGCCGGCCCGCAGCCGGCGGTCGAGGATCGCCTCGCGCAGCGCCTCGTGCAGCGCACGCGTCCGGCCCGCGGCCGCGACCGCGCCCAGGTCCAGCGGGAACTCGAAAACTGGTTCCGTCGAAGTCATCGCAACTGGCCCATCGTGGGATCCAGTCCTAGCCTACGGTATCGCCTGACGACCTCAAGTGCCGGAACGCCCCGATGACCACGATCCGCCGCCCCATCGACGATTTCCTCCCCGCCCGCGTCGCCGCCGCGAAAGACACGCCGTGGATCCCGATGTCGCACGAAAAGGCCTGGAAGCCGCTGCGATTCCTGGAGGGCGGCCGCGGCTTCGTCGAACTGCTGCGCATGCAGCCGGGCGCGATCATGCCGCTGCATCGGCACACCGGCGAGATCCATGCCTACAACCTCGCCGGCACGCGCACGCTGTGCACGGGCGAGGTGATCGGCCCGGGCGACTATGTCTACGAGCCGCCCGGCAACACCGACTGGTGGCGCGTCACGGGCGAGGAGGAGATGACCGCGCTGGTGGTGGTCATCGGCGCGGTGGAATTCCTGGGGCCGGGCAACACGGTGATCGCGCGCGCCGACGCGCATTCACAACGCGCCGCGTACGAAACCTGGTGCGCCGGGCACGGATTGCCTGTCCTCGACCTGTCCGAATGAGCCTCGCGCCGATGTCAACGGGTACCGCCGCGCGATGCACATTGCGACAATCGCCCCTCTCCCGGATTCGCCGGGCTTTGACGATTGGAAGCAATGCAGCACACCCCGCAAGTCGCCGCAAAGATCGCCCGCCTCATCGCCGAGGAAATCAACGCTCAGCCGCAGCAGGCGCTTTCCGCCATCGCGCTGCTCGACGAGGGCGCGACCGTTCCCTTCATCGCGCGCTACCGCAAGGAAGTCACCGGCGGCCTCGACGACACGCAGTTGCGTAACCTCGAAACGCGCCTGACCTACCTGCGCGAACTGGAAGACCGCCGCGTCGCGGTGCTGGCCAGCATCGAGGAACAGGGCAAGATGACCGACGCCCTGCGCGCGGACATCATCGCTGCCGACAGCAAGGCGCGCCTGGAAGACCTGTACCTGCCGTACAAGCAGAAGCGCCGCACGCGTGCGCAGATCGCGCGCGAAGCCGGCCTTGAGCCGCTGGCCGACGGCCTGCTCGCCGATCCGTCGCTGGTTCCCGAAGAGGTCGCCGCCGGTTACATCGATGCCGAAAAGGGCGTCGCCGACGCGAAGGCCGCCCTCGACGGCGCGCGCGCGATCCTGATGGAGCGCTGGGGCGAAGACGCCGCGCTCGTGGGCGAACTGCGCAACTGGCTGGGCGAAGTCGGCGTGATCCGCTCGCGCGTAGCCGAAGGAAAGGAAACGGCCGGCGAGAAATTCCGCGATTACTTCGACCACGCCGAACCGTTGTCGAAGATTCCCTCGCATCGCCTGCTCGCGCTGTTCCGCGGCCGCCGCGAGGAGTTCTTGTTCATCGACCTCGACCCGGGCACCGATGCCGACGCCGGCCACCTTCAAGGCGAAGGCCGCGTCGCGGTGCACGCCGGCATCAAGGCGCAGGGCCGCCCCGCGGACAAGTGGCTGCTGGATTCGTGCCGCCTGACGTGGAAGGCGAAGCTGCATCTGCATCTCACGCTCGACCTGTTCTCGCAGGCGCGCGAAAAGGCCGAAGCCGAGGCCATCGACGTGTTCGGCGACAACCTCAAGGACCTGCTGCTCGCCGCGCCCGCCGGGCCGAAGGCCGTGCTCGGCCTCGATCCGGGTCTGCGCACGGGCGTGAAGGTCGCGGTGGTCGATCGCACCGGCAAACTCGTCGATACCGCGACGATCTATCCGCACGAACCCAAGCGCCAGTGGGACCAGTCGCTGATGGTGCTGCGCGCGTTGAGCGCGAAGCACGGCGTCGAACTGGTCGCCATCGGCAACGGCACCGCATCGCGCGAAACCGACAAGCTCGCCGGCGATCTGATCAAGCTCGCGCCGGAACTGAAGATGCAGAAGATCGTCGTCAGCGAAGCAGGCGCGTCGGTGTACTCGGCGTCGGAATTCGCGGCGAAGGAGTTCCCGGACCTCGACGTGTCGATCCGTGGCGCGGTGTCGATCGCACGCCGCCTGCAGGATCCGCTCGCGGAGCTGGTGAAGATCGAACCCAAGGCGATCGGTGTCGGCCAGTACCAGCACGACGTCGACCAGTTCAAGCTCGCGCGCGCGCTGGACGCGAAGGTCGAGGACTGCGTGAACGCCGTCGGGGTGGACGTGAACACCGCGTCGGCCGCATTGCTCACGCGCGTGTCGGGCCTGTCCTCGACGGTGGCCGAGAACATCGTGGTCTACCGCGATGCCAATGGCGCATTCAAGTCGCGCAAGGAGCTGATGAAGGTACCGCGCCTGGGCGAGAAGACCTTCGAGCAGTGCGCGGGCTTCCTGCGCATCGCCGATGGCGACCAACCGCTGGACTCGTCCTCGGTGCATCCGGAGGCGTATCCGGTGGTCGAGCGCATCCTCAAGCAATGCGGTCGCGAGGTGAAGTCGTTGATCGGCGATGCACCGCTGCTGCGTTCGCTCAAGGCCGAGCAGTTCATCGACGACACCTTCGGCGTGCCGACGGTGCGCGACATCCTGAAGGAGCTTGAGAAGCCGGGCCGCGATCCGCGCCCCGAGTTCAAGGCCGCGCGCTTCGCCGACGGCGTGGAGGACATCAAGGACCTGCGCGAAGGCATGATCCTGGAAGGCGTGGTGAGCAACGTGGCCGCGTTCGGCGCGTTCGTCGACATCGGCGTGCACCAGGACGGCCTGATCCACATTTCCGCGCTGTCCGACAAGTACGTGAAGGATCCGCGCGAAGTGGTGAAGGCGGGCGACATCGTCAAGGTGAAGGTGCTGGAGGTCGACGTGCCGCGCAAGCGCATCGCGCTGACGCGCCGCCTGGACGACACCGCGCCGGCGCCGCGTGCGGGCGGCCGGGAGGATCGCGATTCGCGTGGCAACGCGCCACGCGGCGGACGCGATGGTGGCCGCGATGCACGCGGTGGCGGTTTCAACGCCGCACGCGCGAACACGCCGCCGCCGATGAACAACGCGCTGGCGGCAGCCTTCGCCAAGGCCAAGAAGTCCTGACGCGCTAGCCGCGTCGTAGCCCGGGTAAGCAAAGCGCACCGCGCCCCCGGGCAGCTCAGTTCCTATGGCGATGAACGCGCCGCAGCGCGTTGCACCGCTAACGCGTGACTGCTCTTGTAATGGGGCGCGGCCTCCCGAGCGCGCCCCGCCCAGTCCCCCCGACTTCCGCCGGACCGCCCATTCCGGCAACCCCGCTTCGGCTACGATCGACGATCACTCCGGGGAGTTACCGTCGATGCGTCTGATGCCCGCGCTGCTGAGCAGCGCCCTGCTTGCCACGCCCTTGTTCGCCGCACATGCACAGGAGCGGCCGGAAGTAGCCGCCGCCGCCAAGGCCGTGCAGAAGGACGTCATCACCTGGCGCCGCGATTTCCACCAGCACCCGGAACTGTCCAACCGCGAGGAGCGCACCGCGGCGAAGGTCGCCGAGCACCTGCGCGCGCTGGGCCTGAAGCCGAAGGTGGGCATCGCGCACCACGGCGTGGTCGCGATCATCCAGGGCGGCAAGCCCGGCCCGCGCGTCGCGCTGCGCGCCGACATGGATGCGCTGCCGGTGACCGAGCAGGTCGACCTGCCGTTCGCGTCGAAGGCCACCGCGACCTTCCGCGGCGAAACCGTCGGCGTCATGCACGCCTGCGGCCATGACGCGCACACCAGCATCCTGCTCGGCATCGCCGATGCGCTGGTGAAGATGAAGGCCGACCTGCCGGGCTCGGTGATGCTGGTGTTCCAGCCCTCCGAGGAAGGCGCGCCCGATGGCGAGGAAGGCGGCGCGTCGCTGATGCTGCAGGAAGGCCTCTTCAAGGACTTCAAGCCCGATGCGATGTTCGGCCTGCATGTCTTCTCCACGCTGCCGGTCGGCCAGATCGGCGTGCGCCAGGGCCCGCTGATGGCCGCGTCCGACAAGTTCACCATCAAGGTGAAGGGCCGCCAGACGCATGGCTCGCGTCCGTGGGGCGGCATCGACCCGATCGTCGCCGCGGCCGACGTGATCGGCACCGCGCAGACCATCGTCAGCCGCCGTACCGACATCGCGAAGCTCCCCGCCGTGGTGAGCTTCGGTTCGATCAAGGGCGGCATCCGCTACAACATCATTCCCGATGAAGTGGAGATGGTAGGCACCATCCGCACCTTCGACGAGGGCATGCGCCAGAAGATCTTCGCCGATCTGAAGAACGTCGCCGAACACGTCAGCGCCGCCAATGGCGCGACGGCCGAGGCGCACGTGCCCGACCAGGACGGCAACCCGGTCACGGTGAACGACCCGGCGCTGACGGCGCGCATGATTCCGAGCCTGAAGGCCGTGGCCGGCGCCGACAACGTCATCGAGCCGCCGCTGCAGATGGGCGCGGAAGACTTCTCGTTCTACGCGAAGGAAGTGCCGTCGATGTTCTTCTTCGTCGGCGCGACGGCGAAGGGCATCGATCCGGTGACCGCGCCGAGCAACCACTCGCCGAAGTTCGCGCTGGACGAATCCTCGCTGGACCTGGGCCTGCGCGCGCTGCTGCAGGTGACGCTGGACTACCTGCATTCGCCGACGCAGGGTGCTGCGGGCGGTTGACCCGCACGCGGAATACTTCGCCGCGTCATTCCCGAAGCGGAATGACGCGGTGAGGGAGCTATGCGCTTCCCTCGAACCCCATCTGCCGCCACGCCTCGAACACGCAAACCGCCACCGCGTTCGAAAGATTGAGGCTGCGGTTTTCCGGACGCATCGGCAGCCGCAGACGCTGCGCGGCGGGCACGCCATCCAGCACATCGCCCGGCAATCCACGCGTCTCCGGCCCGAACAGGAACGCATCGCCCGCCCGATAACGCGGCGTGTCGAAGCGCACCGTGCCGCGCGTGCTCAGCGCGAAGAGCCTCGGCGGTTCGCCATTGGCCGCGGTGATCGACGCGAGTGCCGCGGTCAGGTCGGCATGCACCTGCAGCGTCGCGTACTCGTGGTAATCCAGCCCCGCGCGCTTGAGCTGTTTGTCTTCCAGCGTGAAGCCGAGCGGTTCGATCAGGTGCAGCCGCGCGCCCGTGTTGGCGCACAGGCGGATCACGTTGCCGGTATTGGGCGGGATTTCCGGCTGGAAGAGGATGACGTCGAACATGCGCCCATGATCGCCGCAGCGCGCGCCCACGTCACCAAGCTGGCTCACCAGGGCACGGACTTCCCGCGGTAATCCAGGAAGTGCCCGCTGTCGTCGATGCGCAGCTTGTCGATGACCCTCAGCAGCCCGCGCACCGATTCGGCCGGCGTGATCTGCGCGCCGCTGCCGCCCATGTCGGTCTGCACCCAGCCCGGATGCAGCGCGACCACCGCGATCCCACGCTCGCGCAACGCCGAGGCGAGCAGGACGGTCGCCATGTTCTGCGCGGCCTTCGACATCGCATAGGTGGGCGTGCTGAAGCTTTCGGTGGAAGCGATCGAGCCCAGCACGGAGGACAGGTTGGCGACCTTCGCGCCATCGACGAGGCGTTCGGCCAGCGCCTGCGTCAGCAGGAACGGCCCGCTGGCGTTGGTGCGCAGGCTGTCGTCGAGGTTGGCCGGCGGCACATGGCCGAAGCGCTCGCCCGAATGCAGCACGCCGGCGTTGTTGATGAGCAGGTCGATGCCGTCCATCACCAGCGGAACCTCGCGTGCGAGTTCGGCGTGGGATTTCGCGTCGCCCACGTCCAGCGGCAGCACGTGCAGGCGGCCGGGATGCTCGCCGACCAGCTGGTTGAGCGCGTTCGCGCGTCCCGGTTGGCGGCAGGTCGCGACCACATGATCGCCGTGCGCGAGCAGTTGTCGTGCGAATTCCAGTCCCAGCCCACGATTGGCGCCGGTGACCAGGCTGCGGCGTGGCGGATGCGCAGGCGTCATCGCGATAGTTCCGGACAGGGCGGGCGGCCAGTGTAGGCGCGTTCATGTGAGCGCCCCTCGACGGCCTTCCCACCCCAACGCAAGCCAAATTCCTACTTGCGATGGGACTTGTGGCCTAGTGCCGGCCCTTGTGAACGGCGGCTACGATGGCTGTTCGAACCAAGGAGTCCGTCATGCCCGCACTGTCCCGCCCGCGCCTTGCCGCGCTCGCCCTCGCCCTGGCCGCCACCTTCGGCGGTGGCGCCGCGTTCGTGCCGGCGATGGCGCTGGCGGCACCGAAGGCCACGGTCGACATTCCCTTCGAGGAATTCACCCTGCCCAATGGCCTGCGGGTGGTGGTGCATACGGACCGCAAGGCGCCGATCGTGGCGGTGAACCTCTGGTACCACGTGGGCAGCAAGGACGAGCCGGCGGGGCGCACGGGCTTCGCGCACCTGTTCGAGCACCTGATGTTCAACGGCTCGGAGAACCATCGCGGCGAATACTTCGATCCGTTCGAACTGGTCGGCGCCACCGACATCAACGGCACGACGAATTCCGACCGCACCAACTATTTTGAGAACGTGCCCACCACCGCGCTCGACATGGCGCTGTGGATGGAGTCCGACCGCATGGGCCACCTGGTCGGTGCGATCGACCAGAAGACGCTCGACGAGCAGCGCGGCGTCGTCCAGAACGAGAAGCGCGAGGGCGAGAACCAGCCTTACGGGCAGGTCTGGGACGCGCTGGGCAAGGCGCTGTATCCGAAGACGCATCCCTACCACCACAGCACCATCGGCTCGATGGCCGATCTCAACGCGGCCTCGCTGGACGACGTGAAGGGCTGGTTCCGCACCTGGTACGGCCCGAACAACGCCGTGCTTGTGCTGGCCGGCGACATCGACCTCGCGACCGCGAAGGAAAAGGTCACCAGGTACTTCGGCGATATCCCCGCCTCGCCGACGATGGCGCAGCCGCAGGTCGACGTCGCGCCGCTGGCGAAGTCCACGCGCGCGACCATGACCGACAAGGTGCCGCAGGCGCGCATCCACCGCGTCTGGAACGTCGCGCAGGCCGGCACGCCGGACCTCGACAAGCTGCAGCTGTTCGCGCAGGTGCTGGGCGGCAGCAAGTCCTCGCGCCTGGACAAGCGCCTGCTGCACGAGGACAAGCTGGTCGACAGCATCTCCGCCGCTGCGTACCAGATGCAGCTGAGTTCCAACTTTGTCATCACCGCCGACGTGAAGCAGGGCGTGGACCCGGCCAAGGTCGAGGCGATCATCGACGAGGAACTGCGCAAGTTGCTGAAGGACGGTCCCACCAAGGCCGAACTGGATCAGGCGCGCACCGTCTTCACGGCCGGTTTCGTGCGCGGCATCGAACGCATCGGCGGCTCCGGCGGCAAGGCCGACGCGCTCGCAGAGTGCGCGGTCTACACCGGCGATCCGGGCTGCTTCCGCGACAGCCTGAAGATCATCGACACGGCCAGCGCGCGCGATCTCACCGCCGTGGCGAACAACTGGCTGACCAAGGGCAGCCACACGCTGGTGGTCGTGCCGGGCGACCGCACGGTCGTCGCCGAGGATGCGTCGGTCACGCCCGCACCGATGAAGCTGCCGTCGGTTGATCCGAAGTACACGACCACGCCCAGCACGGTGGACCGTGCCGACGGCCCGCCGAAGACCACGACCTTCCCTGACCTGAAATTCCCGTCGTTGCAGCGCGCCACGCTGAAGAACGGCACCACGGTGATCCTGGCCGAGCGCCACGAGATCCCCGTCGTGCAGATGAGCTACGAATTCGCCGGCGGCTTCAGCGCCGACCAGGGCCGCAAGCTCGGCACGTCGAGTTTCGCGATGGGCATGATGGACGAGGGCGCGGGCGAGCTGGATTCGCTGGCCTTCGGCGATCGCGCCGAATCGCTCGGCGCCAGCCTCGGCGCCGGCGCGTCGCTGGATGGCGGCAAGGCCTACCTCTCCGCGCTGCGCCAGAACCTGGATCCCTCCGTCGCGCTGTTCGCCAAGATGCTGCGCGAGCCTCGTTTCGACCAGAAGGAAATCGACCGCGTCAAGGCATCCTGGCTTGCGGGCATCAAGCAGGAGAAGGCGCGTCCGAACGGTGCGGCGATGCGCGTGCTGCCGCCGCTCCTGTACGGCGCGGGCCATGCGTATGCGATTCCCTTCAGCGGTAGCGGCACCGAAGGCTCCATCGGTTCGCTGACGCGCGACGACCTGGTCGCCTTCCACCGCGACTGGGTGCGTCCGGAAGGCGCGACGCTGATCGTCGTCGGCGATACGACGCTGAAGGAAATCGTCCCGCTGCTCGACAAGCACCTGGGCGACTGGAAGGCGACGGGCGATGCGCCGGCGCGTCCGCAGATCGGCGAAGTCGCACGCCCGGCCAAGCCGCGTGTCTATCTGATCGACCAGCCCGGCGCCGTGCAGGCCAACATCTTCGCCGGCGAAGTCGTGCCGTCGACGAAGGACGACGGTTCGGTGCGCTTCGACATCGCCAACTCCGTCCTGGGCGGTGAGTTCTCTTCTCGCCTCAACATGAACCTGCGCGAGGACAAGCACTGGGCTTACGGCGCCTACAGCTTCTCGGCCAATGCGCTGGGCCAGCGCCCGTGGATGGCGTTCGCGCCGGTGCAGATCGACAAGACCGCCGATTCGCTCAAGGAACTGCACCGCGAGATCGCCGACTACACCAGCGGCAAGGCGCCGCCGAAGCCGGAGGAAGTGGCGAAGATCCAGGCTACGGAAATCCTCAGCCTGCCGGGTGCGTTCGAAACCGGTTCGGCTGTGATGGGTGCGATCAGCGGCATCGTCCGCTACGACCGTCCGGACGACTACGTCTTCAAGCGCAAGGCGCAGATTGAGGCGCTCACGCCGGAGCAGGTCAAGGCCGCCGCGGCGACGATCGACCCGAACGCGCTGACGTGGGTCGTGGTCGGCGACCTCAAGCAGATCGAGAAGCCGGTGCGCGCGCTGAAGCTGGGCGAGGTGCAGGTGCTTGATGCGGACGGCAATACGGTGACCACGCAGCCCTGATACGCCATCAGCACGCGACCGAGCCGTCGCCTTTCCGTGACGTCGTCTCTGGCAGAAACGGCAAACCGCGACGACGGCCTCAGTCGCGGTTCACCGGATGGCGTTCACAACGGTGGCGGGTACGGCGACAATCGCGCCCGTCCATTCATGCGCGGCGATGGCGCCGCGCGAATCAGGGGTAACGATGCGCAAGTTCGTGGTGGGATTCGTCCTGTTTCCGGCGCTGTTCGCCGGCGGCTGCACCTGGGTCGACATGGCACCCGGCGGATCGTCGGTGCGCGTGATCGATGGCAACGGCCCGCCGGCCGGTTGCGAGAAGCGCGGCGAAGTCGAAGTGACCGTCAAGAACAAGGTCGCCTTCTACGAGCGCAACCAGCTGCGGGTCCGCGAGGAGCTGGAAACCCTGGCGCGCAACGAGGCTGTCGGCCTGCAGGCTGACACCGTCCAGCCCATGGGCGAACCGCTCAATGGTTCGCAGCGCTTTGCCGCCTGGCGTTGCGGCGCCGCCCGCCGCGGCGCGGCCGTGCCCGGACCGTCCGCGGCTACCGGCAGCGCCCAGACCTACCCGATTGGCGGCTGAGCCCACGGCGGCCGAGCACAACGGCGAGCCGGCAGGCGATTCCCCGTCCGGCCGCCTTCACACCGCTTAACCCCCTCCGGCCGCCTGTCGGTCGGAAGGGCAAACCATACGCAACCGGATGGCGGCGGAGTGGAATTAAGCGTTAACATGGCGTGTTCGTTTCCGTTTCCGGTCAGCCGCCCATGTTGTTCCAGCACGTCGCCATCGCCGGTCTTGCCCATATCGATGCACCCCGCCGGCTGACCTCGGACGAGATCCACGCTCGCCTCAAGCCCACGCTCGATCGTCTCGGCATCAAGTACAACGTACTTGAGGAAGTCGCCGGCGTTCGCGAACGCCGTCTGTGGGACGGCGAAGTCAAAGCCTCCGACGCGGCGACGCTCGCCGGCGTCAAGGCGCTCGCCGATGCCGGCATCGATGCCGATCGCGTCGGCCTGCTGGTCAACACCTCGGTGAGCCGCGACTACCTGGAGCCGTCCACGGCCTCCATCGTGTCCGGCAACCTGCGTCTGCCAGATACCTGCCAGAACTTCGACGTGGCCAACGCGTGCCTCGCGTTCCTCAACGGCATGGACATCGCCAGCCGCATGATCGAACGCGGCGAGATCGACTACGCGCTCGTCGTCAACGGCGAAACCGCCGACCTCGCCTACGAGAAGACGCTCGACCGCCTCAGCCGCGACGACGTCACCGAAGAGCAGTTCCGCGACGAGATGGCCACGCTGACGCTCGGCAGCGGCGCCGCCGCGATGGTGCTGGCGCGCAGCGAACTCGCCCCGGGCGCACCGCGTTACCGCGGCAGCGTCACGCGTTCGGCGACCGAGTGGAACCAGCTGTGCCGTGGCGACCTCGTGCACGACCGCATGATCGCCGACGGCCGCATGCTGATGATCGAAGGCCTCAAGCTCGGCCAGAAGACCTTCACCGCCGCGCGCGCCGCGCTGGGCTGGGTCGTGGAAGAGCTGGACGAATTCGTCATCCACCAGGTCAGCAAGGCGCACACCAAGGCCTTCCTGAAGGCGTTCCGCATCGACCCCAAGAAGGTCCTGACCATCTTCGGCGAGCACGGCAACATCGGCCCGGCCTCGGTGCCGATCGTGCTGAGCAAGCTGCGCGAAGGCGGCCGCCTGAAGAAGGGCACGCGCGTGGCGCTGCTGGGCATCGGCTCGGGCCTGAACTGCTCGATGGCCGAAGTGGTCTGGTAAGCGACAGCTTCGCACTACCGAAGAACCCGGCCGCGTGCCGGGTTTTTCTTGTCCGGCGCCGACGCAGGTCGCGCGCGGCACCATCTCCGAACACAACGTCATCCCGCGAGAGCGGGAACCCGGCGACCTGCGAAACCTACACAATCAGGTTTCGCCGGGAATGACGAGCAGGAAACCCCGATGACGATCCGCCTGCCACTGCCCGATTACCCCTTCACGCCGCAGCGCTTCGACGTGCGCCCCGGCATCGCGATGAGTTACCTCGACGAAGGCCCGCGCGACGGCGAAGTGGTGGTGACGCTGCACGGCAATCCGTCGTGGAGCTTCTACTGGCGCAAGCTCGTGCTGGGTCTGCGTGATCCGGCTTCCGGGAAGGCATATCGCTGCATCGTGCCCGACCATATCGGCATGGGCCTGTCGGACAAGCCGACCGATGATCGATACCGCTACACGCTGCAGTCGCGCATCGATGACCTGGACACCTTGCTCGACCACCTCGGCATCAGCGGCGACGTCACGCTCGCCGTGCACGACTGGGGCGGCGGCATCGGCTTCGGCTGGGCGTTGAAGCATTCGACGCGCGTGCGCCGGCTCATCGTCACCAACACCGGTTCGTTCCCGCTGCCGGCGAGCAAGCCGCTGCCGAAGTCGTTGAAGTTCGGCCGCGATTCGGGACTGGGCACGCTGCTGATCCGCGGACTCAACGCGTTCTCGTCGGTGGCGTCGTTCGTCGGCGTCGAGAAGAAGATGCCCGCCGATGTGCGCCGCGCTTACGTCGCGCCGTACGACAACTGGGCCAACCGCATCGCGACCTCGCGCTTCGTGCAGGACATCCCGCTCGGCGAAGGCGACGCGGCGTGGCCACTGGTGCAGGCGATGGGTCGCAAGTTGCCCGGGTACGCCGACCGTCCGGCCTTCATCGCGTGGGGCCTGCGCGATTTCGTGTTCGACAAGCACTTCCTGAAGGGCTTCACCGACGCGCTGCCGAATGCGCAGGTGCATGCGTTCGAGGATGCGGGGCACTACGTGCTGGAAGACAAGGCCGACGTGCTGGTGCCGAAGATGCGGGCGTTCCTGGATTCGAATCCGCTCTGAAGCCGCTGCTCTTAAGCCCCTCTCCCGCCGGGAAAAGGGTTGGGGTGAGGGTGGGCACATGCCACCACGTTCGCGCTCGCGATGTCTGCTCTCGTGGCCCGGGCAAGCGAAGCGCACCCGGGGCACTGCGTCTACCCGGCCACAAAAATCAAATTGGGTTCCAGCTTTCGCCGGAATGACGGAGAGCTTGAGTCGCGTGTTGGAGTGCCCAAACGCAGTCAGCCTGGGTCCGGCCTTCACCGGGATGACGCCCTGGAAACGTAATCGCACCGGCCATCCCGGGTGCGCTGCGCTTACCCGGGCTACAAAGGCACGCTAGCCGCGCGCCTTCGACTCAAATCTCCGGCAACGGATTCTTCTCGTCCTCGCCCACACCCACCCAGTCCTCCGGCGTGAGCACCGGCAGCCCATGCGCGAGGCGCGCCTTGTCGCACTGCGCGCTGGCCTGGCCGAACTCCCACGACGCCGGCACCAGCGCGCACACCGACGGGCGGCGGTCGTGGATCGTGCAACGGCTATAGCGGCCGATATCGGCGTCCAGCGCGACGCAGCGCGGATTCGATTGCGACGTCCCGCGCATCACGCGTTCATGCGTGCGCAGGCTTTCGGTCAGTTCGGGCGGCACCTGGCCGCCGAGCGACGGGTCGGCCTCGGACCAGTGGAAGCTCACGCGGAAGAAGGCGCAGCAGGCGCCGCAGGTCAGGCAGGGGTGGTGCATGGAAGGACCGTCACGAGGTCCGGCGAACGTCGGCCGGGTGCGGAATTCTGAGGCTTTGCGCGCTCCGTGCAAGTCCGCCGGCAGGCGCGCCCCGGTTCAGGCGAAAATGAATCCATGAACGACGTGTGCAACATCGCCGCGACCCTGCCCGGGCTGGCCGCCCGCTTCCCCGAGCGCGTCGCCATGCGCTGCCCCGGCACGCGTGGTCCGGACGGCCTGGCCCGCTTCGACCTGACGCTGACGTACCGCGAGCTCGACGCCCGCAGCGACGCCATCGCGGCCGGGCTGGCGCGCCGCGGCATCGTGCGCGGCACCCGAACGGTGGTGATGGTGCGGCCGTCGCCGGAGTTCTTCCTGCTGATGTTCGCGCTGTTCAAGGCCGGGGCCGTGCCGGTGCTGGTCGATCCGGGCATCGACAAGCGCGCGCTGAAGCAGTGCCTGGACGAAGCGCAGCCGGAAGCCTTCATCGGCATTCCCTTGGCGCACATCGCGCGCACCGTCTTGCGCTGGGCGGGCTCGGCGCGCATCCGCATCACCACCGGCGCGCGGGCTTGGCTTTCCGACGCGACGCTTGCGCAGATCGAACGCGAAGGCGCGAACGCCGGCTCGCAACTCGCCGCCACGCAGCCCGACGACGTTGCCGCCATCCTCTTCACCAGCGGCTCGACCGGCGTGCCGAAGGGCGTGGTGTACCGGCACCGGCATTTCGTCGCGCAGATCGCGATGCTGCGCGATGCCTTGGGCATCGAAGCCGGCGGCGTGGATCTGCCGACATTCCCGCCGTTCGCGCTGTTCGATCCCGCGCTCGGGCTGACGTCGATCATTCCCGACATGGACCCGACCAAGCCCGCGCTCGCCGACCCGCGCAAACTGCATGACGCGATCGCGCGATTCGACGTCGACCAGCTGTTCGGCTCGCCCGCGCTGATGGCGGTGCTCGCGAACTTCGGCGAGAAGCTGCCGACAGTGAAACGCGTGACATCCGCCGGCGCGCCGGTTCCCGCGGACGTCGTGGCGAAAATGCGCGAGCTGCTGCCCGGGGACGCCGGCTTCTGGACGCCTTACGGCGCGACCGAATGCCTGCCCGTCGCGGTGATCGAAAGCCGTGAACTGCAATCCACGCGCGAGGCGACGGAAGCCGGCGCCGGCACCTGTGTCGGCCGCGCGGTCGCGCCGAATGAAGTGCGCATCATCGCGATCACGGATGAGGCGATCGAGCAGTGGAGCGACACGCATATTGTCGGCACGAATGTCGTCGGCGAGATCACCGTCGCCGGCCCCACCGCCACGGACACGTACTTCAACCGCCCCGCGCAGACGAAGGCGGCGAAGATCCGCGAGCGTCTGCCCGATGGCAGCGAGCGCATCGTGCATCGCATGGGCGATGTCGGCTATCTCGATGCGGAAGGCCGCCTGTGGTTCTGCGGCCGCAAGACGCATCGCGTTGAAACCGCCCAGGGGCCGCTGTACACCGAACAGCTCGAGCCGGTGTTCAACACACATGCGCAGGTTCGGCGCACGGCGCTGGTCGGCATCGGCGCGACGGGTGCGCAGCGTCCGGTGTTGTGCGTGGAGCTGGCCAATGGCGTGGATGACCGCCAATGGCCGCGCATCGAACGCGAGCTGCGCGACATCGCAACGCGTCATGCGCATACGGCACGCATCGACACCTTCCTGCACCATCCGAAATTCCCGGTCGATATCCGCCACAACGCCAAGATCGGTCGCGAGAAGCTCGCCGTCTGGGCCGCGACGCGCGTGCGTTGACGCATGACGACGCGCTACCGGCTCGACGACCTGCTCATCGACGTGCCGCGCCAGCGCGTGGAGCGCGATGGCGCGCAGCTCGACGTCAACGGCCTGAGCTTCCGGCTGTTCGAATATCTGCTGGAACAGAACCAGCGCGTGGTCGGGTTCGATGAACTGATCGAGCGCGTGTGGGCGCCGGCCGTGGTGAACGAGGAAACCGTCACGCAGCGCGTGCGGCTGCTGCGCCAGGTGCTGGGCGACGATGGACGCAATCCGCGCTACCTGCGGTCGGTGCGCGGGCGTGGTTATCAGCTGTGCGTTGCGCCCGAACCGATCGATGCCACGCCGGACGACCTGTCTCCGTCGCCACGCAGCAGGCGCGGCATCGCGATCGCGTGCATCGCGGTCGCGTTCGTCTCGATCGGCGCAATCGCCTGGTGGACGCAGCGATCCGGCACAAAGCCTGCAACGCCGCCGAAACCGGAACTGCTGCAGCGCGCCGCGTACTACGCCGGCATCGGCCAGCGCGACGACAACGAACGCGCAATCGCGCTGTATCGCCAGCGTTTGCAGGAAGCGCCGGACGATCGCGATGCGCTGGCCGGTCTCAGCCGTGCATTCAGCGCCGATACCTGCCTCTACAACGGCGACGCCGCGAATCTGGACCGCGCACAGCAACTCGCCGAACGCGTCATCGCCGCCGATCCACGCAATGCCGCGGCGCACGCCGCGCTCGGCTATTCCTTCGATTGCCGTGGCCGCATCGACGATGCGTTGCGCGGTTACGAACGCGCGCTGTCGCTGGATCCTTCCGGCGATGGCACACGCGCCTCCGCCGCGTATCTGTACGAACGACGCGGTCGACTGGCCGATGCGCTGGCCGCGAATCTCGCCGTGCGCGACCCGTCGCGTGCGCGTTTCCTGCAGATCCAGATCGCCAGCAACCTCGACCTGCTCGGCTTCACCGCGGCGGCGGAATCGCGCTATCGCCGCAGCTTCCAGCTGTATCCGGACAACGTGTTCTCGAATGTCGCGTGGCCGTCGTTCCTGATGCGGCACGGGCGCGCTGCCGAAGCGCAGGCCGCACTCGACGAGGCGATGTCGCGCGGCACCGACTACACGGGACTCCATCTGCTCGCTGCGGAACTGGCGATGTCGCGCGGCGATCGCGATGTGGCCAGAAAGGAAGCCGCACGGGCAGTCGCGCTTCGGCCCCAAGGCAGTTTCGCAAACACAGTGAAGTGGGCGCTGTCCGAAGTCGAGCCGCCCGCCATGACGCTGCGCGCGCAGGCTGAAGCATTGCGCGCCGGCCTGCGCGAAGGTAGCGATCCGATCGACGGAATCGACGCCGCATTGCTGCTCGAAACCGCGGGCGACCGCGATGCCGCGATCGCCGCGTTGTCCGATGCGGTCGCGATGGGCTACCGCGATGCCGCCTACCTGCGCGCTTCGCCGTTGTTCGCGGACCTGCGCGAATCGCCGCGCTTCGATGCGGTGGTCGCGGCGATCGACGCGGCCATCGCGCGCGAACGCGAGGCCGTTCGCGCGCGCAAGCTCGATGTCAGGGCAATGCCTTGAGGATGTAGTCCGACATCAGTTTCTGCGATTGCGCGTGCATGTCGCGCTGGTTGTAGCGCGTGCGCGTGATCACCGCGACGAGGCGTTCGGACGGCACGACGAACACGTAGTTGCCGCCATTGCCAGACATCGCCCACGCCTCGCGCTGAGTGCCGCGCACGTCGAAGCGGAAGCGCCACAGCAGATATCCGTAGTCGGCGTCGTCGCGCGCCTGCGCATGCACGGTGGTCATCGCGCGGACCCAGTCGGCGGCGATCACCTGCTTCCCGTTCCAGCGCCCGCCGTCGAGCAGCAGCTGCCCGAGCTTGGCCAGGTCGCGGCTGCGGTAACGCACGCCGCCACCGCCCATGCCGACGCCTTCGGAGGATCGCTGCCACTGGCTCTGCGTGATGCCCAGGGGCGTTTCCAGCGCATCGCGCGCGAAGTCCGCCAGCGGCTGCCGGCTCGCGCGCTCGACGATCGCGCCCAACAGGAACGCACCGGCGGTGCAGTAGGCGAACGCTCGTCCGTGCGGGCTGTCCTCCGGCCGCTTCATCCAGGGCGCGTAGCCCTTGATCGGCAGGTCCAGCGCGAACTGCGTCCAGTCGGCGCTGAGGTACATGCGTTCCTCGTTGCCGGCCGAGAACTGGTTCTCGTCGTCGCATTCCCATTGGGAGCTCATCGTCAGCAGGTCCTCGACGGTGAAGCGCTCCTTGCGCGGGTCGGGGTTGAGCCAGTGGCGATCGGGGAAGAAGCCATAGACGCGAGCCTGCGCGCCGTCGATCCGCTTGCGGTCCACCGCCGCGCCGACCAGCAGGGCGGTGACGGACTTCGTGGCCGAGCGCGTGTCGTTGAGGACGTCGCGCCCGCCGCTGCCGAAATAGCGCTCGTAGACCAGGTGGCCGTCGCGGGCGATGAGTACGCTGGTCGTGTCCGGTGCCGCCTGGCCGGAGGCGAGGGCGGTTTCCATCGACGCGAGGGCGGCGGCGTTCCAGCCTTCCCGCGCGGGATCGGCGACGCGCCAGCCATCGTCGAGGACCGGAGGCGGGGCGGCGGTCGCGGTGCCGGCGAGAAGCAGGGCGGCGAACAAGGCAGCGAACTGGAGAAGCTGGGGCAGGGCGGGGATGCGGCGCATCGGGCGGCTCCTTGGGTGGAGCGGCCATTGGCGCCGACGCCTCGATGAAGTGCCTGAAATGCGGATGAAGAATTGTGAAGGCTCCGGTTTCCGGGCCTTCCCGGGTGTGGGCGGGGGCGTTGGAACCTGCCGCCCGCCCCGCTATCGTGTGACCCCTTTGCGCACGGAGACGCCCGATGAAGATCCTGGTGACCGGTGGCGGCGGCTTCCTCGGGCAGGTGCTGTGCCGCGGATTGCGCGATCGCGGACATGAGGTCGTCAGCTTCAATCGCGGCCGTTACGACGCGCTGGACCGCCTCGGCGTGGCGCAGGTGCAGGGCGACCTTGCCGAACGCGATGCCGTCATCGCCGCAGCGGCCGGCTGCGAGGCGATCTTCCACAACGCCGCCAAGGCCGGCGCATGGGGCAGTTACGAGAGCTACCACCTCGCCAACGTCGTCGGTACGCAGAACGTCATCGACGCCTGCCGCGCGCATGGCATCGGCCGGCTGGTCTACACCTCCACGCCCAGCGTCACGCATCGCAAGACGCATCCGGTCGAAGGCGGCACCGCCGACACCGTGCCTTATGGCGATCACCTGAAAGCGCCGTATGCGGCGACCAAGCAGGTCGCCGAGAAGCTCGTCATCGCCGCCAATGACACGGCGCTCGCCACCGTGTCGCTGCGTCCGCGCCTGATCTGGGGCGTGGGCGACAACCAGCTGCTGCCGCGCCTGGTCGAACGCGCGAAGGCGGGCCGCCTGCGTTTCGTCGGCGACGGCAACAACCGCATCGACACCACCTACGTCGACAACGCCGCGCAGGCGCATTTCGATGCGTTCGAACACCTGCGTCCGGGCGCGGCGTGCGCGGGCCGTGCGTACTTCGTCAGCAATGGCGAACCACGCACCGTGCGCGAGATCGTCAACGGCCTGCTCGATGCCGCCGGTGCGCCGCTGGTCGACAAGACGATTCCGTTCGGCGTCGCGTATGCGGCGGGCGTGGTGTGCGAAGGCCTATGGCATGCGTTGCCGCTGAAGGGCGAACCGCCGATGACGCGTTTCCTCGCCGAGCAGCTGAGCACCACGCACTGGTACGACATGGCGCCTGCGCGACGCGACTTCGGCTACGTTCCGGCCGTCAGCATTCACGAAGGGCTCACTCGGCTTAAGGCGGCCTGCATGGGCGCGTGAGCGTCGCGCGTATCGTCACTTTTTGCCGACTGCCCCGTGCCTAGCATCGATTACACCCAGTCAGGCGCACCGCGCCACGGAGTGCACCGATGCTTAGCTACGCTGTCATTTTCTTCGTCATCGCGATCATCGCCGCGGTCCTCGGCTTCAGTGGTATCGCCGGCGCTGCCAGCAACATCGCCTGGATCCTGTTCGTCGTGTTCCTGGTGCTGGCCGTCATCTCGATGCTGCGCGGCCGCAGGGTCTGACCACGCCGCAAGGCGTGGATGGAACCCACTGAGTTGAACCCGTAAGTCCGCGCCGGACGGCCATGTCGATAGGGCCGTCCGGCGCTTCGGGCCGGCGCGGAGACCGGGTCCGGCGCGCGGCTACAATGGCCGCATGACCGACCCGACCTCCTCGCCACTGGCCGCACTCAAGCCGCTGGCCGGGCGCGCCCTCGAAACC
>Ga0209257_1000675_pt1 | contig 53452 bp, 63 predicted proteins | sample AraplaCvi_mCL_r2_FD_184277 | JGI IMG/M metagenome (GOLD analysis project Ga0209257, IMG submission 184277) | Arabidopsis root microbial communities from North Carolina, USA - plate scrape MF_Cvi_mCL_r2 (SPAdes) (version 2) | ecosystem: Host-associated > Plants > Roots > Endosphere | place: USA...
AAACATACAAGGCGGACCGGAACGGGCCTCGTGACGGGGTGCCTCAACAACCCTATGGACAAGCGATCGTCACCGGGATCGCCGGAGACGGCTAAAGGCCGGCTGCGTGCCACCGGCATAGAACGCGGTCCGCTCGTGCCGGGCGGATGGCCCTCTACTCCGCCCAAGGAATTGCCCTTGCGGATGAACCCGCAATAGACGGCGCTTCAGCAGCGGAGAATCGACTAGGCAGTTGCCAGACGCGATCGGCTCGTTGATGTTGGATCCTGGTCTAACGTGAGATGCAGGAATCCGAAGTATGGCCGAACCCCGATCGCCGCGGCTTGCCGTCCTCATCGACGCTGACAATGCGTCCGCAAAAATCGTCGATGGGCTATTCGAGGAAATCGCCAAGATCGGCGAGGCGAGCGTTCGGCGCATCTATGGTGACTTCGCCAGTGCCCGCTCCAAGGCCTGGATCGATGTTCTCGCAAGACACGCGATCATCCCTCAGCAGCAATTTGCCTACACCACCGGCAAGAACGCTTCCGATATCACTCTCGTCATCGACGCGATGGACCTCTTGCACAGCGGCCGCTTCGACGGCTTTTGCCTTGTGTCCTCCGACAGCGATTTTACCCGCCTCGCCTCGCGCATCCGTGAGCAGGGCGTCGATGTTTTCGGATTTGGCGAGCAGAAGACGCCCGAGAGCTTCCGGCAGGCATGCCGGCGTTTCATCTATACCGAAAACCTCCTGCCCACAGTCGCCTCCAAGCGCCGCTACGCCCATTATCAAGAAGGTGATCGCCCAGATGGAAAGCGAGGACGGGTGGGTGCCGCTCGGCGCGGTCGGGACACAACTTACCAATCTGGCGTCCGATTTCGATCCGCGAACGGAAGACAAACGCTTTCGACATCGATGACGCCGAGGGTCGCCCGCTCCGCATCCGGGTCAAGCAGAAATCTTCCCGGAAAAAGAGCTGACCGACATCGGGCCTAGCTCGATATGTCAGATCGCCGGGGCTCGTTCGCGCATCGGAAAGATGCCGGACCAAGACCGCTCCCAGCGCTGTCAGGAAACAATGAAGAGCATCGGAGAAATCAGCATAGCGCCGGCCGTTGGCCGTGATTTCGGGAATTCTCGACGCGCTAGCGGCGGACAAGGGCAGCCGCAGGAGCCGCAACATAGTGGCCCGCAGGGGCGGCGGGACCGACTGCCCCCGCTCATTGCGCTCCTTCGGGCGGGCGGGGAGTGTCGAGGGGTGGGCCGCCAGGGGCACCCCTTGACCTGCCCTGCGCCGCTTCGATAGCGGCTCGGGACAGGCGAACGCGGGATCGATGTCGACATGGCGAGGGCGCGATATCGCCTCCGCCTCGTGGTCCACCTTTAGAACAGCCTGAGCTGGCCGGTCTTTTCGACGCCGAAGGACGATGCTTCCGGGTTTGCAGGGTTGGGGCGAACGGCATGAGCAGCCTCACTTCCGGGAGTTGCGGGCATGGGCACCGGCGCTATCGCCATCCCTTCCCGCTCGGCGCTCCTGAGCTTTGCTTTCCAGCCGCCGATGACGTGGGCGAGCGTGCGCCACTCCTCATGAAACTTCATTGCGAGGCTGTCACCGACCAGAACGATTGCGGGGATATGCAGAAGCGATAACTGGATATACGCCATGTGAACGGCGCGGCGGTCGATATCCACGGCGGTCACATGCAATAATTGCTGATAGTTGAAACCGGCGTCCCGTATCGCTTCGGCAAGGGCGACGATCATCGCGCCGCTGCCAACGGCGGGTTCCTGCGCGACCATGAAGCCGCGCTTTTCGATGATCTTGCCGATCTCTTCCTTGCTGCCCGTGAGCATCAGCGCCATCATCCGGCAGATGGGATAGGGCGTGAAAAACTGACCGCGCGCCTTGTTGTGCAATTCGAGCGCATGGAAGGTCGCGCCAAGGATATCCTGCGGCGCGTCCTCCATCGCCATCGTGACTTCCCCCATGATCCGGGTGAACGTCTCGACGGTCAGCCGGTCATATTTGCCGACGATTTCGAGATACCGCGCCTCTCGCATCTTGAAATTCACGAGATCGACAGCGTTGCTCATGGAGATGGCCGCGCATTCGCACCAATCGGAAAAGACCGAATAGAGGTCGTGCTTGTAGCGGCATGCCTCGAAAAGCTTGACTATGGTTTTGAGGCGGGAATTGTTCATCGAATGGCCCGAAAGCTGAATCGTTCCCGCCCTGCGGAGGCTGGCGTGCGCCTGCCTTCCGGGTTGCGGAACGAGGGATGGAAGGGGAAGCAGGCTTGGTGAGGGTACCGCCTGCATGGAGGCAGGAAGGCGGTCGGAAGGCTGTTCTGGAAAGAGAAGAGCGAAGCCCTCGGCCCTGCCCTTCAAGAATGGACCGAAAGGTCCATGCGCGCCCGCAGTGGGTCGATGCCACGGCGGGCACTCGGTGCGCTATCGCTCGCGCTCTGCCCGATCCTCGATATAGGTTTCCGGCAGATCGAAAGCCTTGAGGGCGGCACTGAGCGCGTCCTGCACATCGCTCCATTCAACGGCTTCATGACCGGCAAGGTAGGCGCTGATGAGCTTGCAGCAGGCTTCGGCGGTCAAGGTCGGTCTGGGGTTCGGTCGAACATCGGATTTCTCGTCTGGAAAGGAGGAACCGGCCGCGCGGGAGAAGCGCGACCGGCTGGCGGCGGCGAACTATTCCGCTGCCATCGGGAAGGACTGCGCGTCGGCCTCGGCTTCCGCGTTCGGATCGGCCGCGATCCGGACAGGGGCCGGGAGCCAGCCAGAACCTCTGATCCGCCGCTCCGCGATCAGGACGGCCTCGGCTTTCTTGGATGCAGCCGAAACAGCAAGGGCGGCTTCCGGTCCCTGCGCTTCAAGAATGGCCTGTTCGATCCCGCGACGATTTACGTGGTTGAAATAGCTGTCGGCAGTCGTTTCAAACCAGTCCGTCATAACGGCCTTGAGGGCACGGCCAAGCTGGTTCGCCTGTTCGATACCGTTGCGGCGGTCAGTGAATTTGGCCTCGACCGCGTTGATTTCGTAGGGACTCGTTGACCGAGTACGACCCGCTGAGGTGGAAGTCATTGGCGATCATGGGGTAATTAAAGCGGCTTCGTTCAATCTTGAATCTGGTTAGGCGCGACACTTTAGGGAATCGTTCCGAGAGGCGCTGGCGCCTGTCCCCAACAGGTCTTCCGCCAGGGCGATATCATAAGGGTAGTCGGGCTCCTCGAAGCCAGGCGACCCCAACTCCCCTTCCCTTCCTCGTCCGGCATAGAAGGTTCCAGGCACGAACATATGCGGGATTGCCGATTCAGAGCGGCGGCGACCCCTATCGGGTATTCTACGCTTTAGCCGGCGGGCGAGACGCCTTAGAGCCTGGAACTGATGCGCATCATCGACGAGGCCTTCATGGGGAAGCCTTGGCATGGCTCCAGCCAGATGGCGTGGCACCTGCGGCATCAAGTCTGGTACGTCGGCCGCAAGCGAGTCGCGCTGCTTGCCGGATGGCCGAAAGGCTCATCATCGGGGACGATCCCCCGGAATGTCGGACCTAAAAAATCGGCTGACGAGCAGAAGGGCAAAGCCCGCCGAGACCGCAGTCAGGCATGTGCCCCACATGATATCGGCGATCGTCAGCGTCAAAGACCAGTTCTTCAGTGTAGCCAGGTTGGTCAGATCATAGGTTGCGTAAGCCGTGAACGCGAGGACCGCGCCATGCACCAGTGCCGTAGCAACGGAGTTCGCAGCAAGGCCCGGTCGAACGGCCAGAAACACAATGCCGGCAGCATAGAACAAATAAAACAGGATTGCTGGGGCAAGTTTGAATTCGCTGAGCAGCATGTCGCCGATGGCCGGCCGATAGAGCCTCTCTACCATGACGCTCAGCCAGACGAAATCGATGGCGACGAGAATGATGATTGTCGCCAGATAGGCAGTCACGATCGATTTTATCGGCTTTTCCATGTTAGAAATATCCTGGCCTAGTTGATCCGCGTCCAGTCGACGCCTTTGCAGAGAAGGCCCGCAACGACGCACCCGCGCGTTGTCATCTTGTCACCGTTGACCGTCACCGTGACCTTGTAGGTCAAGTCGCGTTGCGGGTCGAAAGCAGTGCCGGAATAGACTCCGTCAGGCCCGGGCTTGATCGCCATCACCAGCTTGTCGCCCTTCTTTTCCTTCGGCATCCCGGCTTGATCCAGGTGTTGACGACGCAGATGTCGGAACCGCATGGCGATATCCTGACTTTCGCATTTCCGTCGCCACGCGCCCATTGGCCGTCAATGTCCGCCGCCTCGGCGACGTGGGCAAATCCGGCAGTCACAGCGAACAACGTCAAGGTGATAAATCTTTTCATCTGTCTTCTCCTGTTCAATGCCTTACGCATGCTCGATTGTATAAAGACCGACGTTGATGCTTCCCTCCTCGAAACCTGCCTCGCAATAGCAGAGGTAATAGTGCCAGAGGCGCCTGAAGCGCTCGTCGAAGCCTTGAGCGGCAATGGCCGGCCAATGCGCATGAAAACGGGACCACCACTCGGCGAGCGTGCGGGCGTATGACTTGCCGAAGTGTTCGACCCCGGTCAGCGTGAGGCCGGCCGCCGTGACCGCATCCTCAAGCGCCGGGTCGGAAGGCAGGAAGCCACCGGGAAAGATGTATTTCTGGATGAAATCGATGCTGCCGCGATAGGCCTCGAAACGGCTTTCGTCGATCGAGATGATCTGTAGAACCGCACGACCGTCCGGCTTCATGCAGCGTTTCAGCGCACCGAAATAATCTGGCCAATAAGCCTCGCCGACGGCTTCGAACATCTCGATCGAGACGATCCGGTCGAACTGCCCTTCCGTGTCGCGATAGTCCTGCAGCCGCAGATCGACCCGGCTCTCATTGCCTGTCGTGGCAACCGCTTTCCTTGCCCACGAAAGTTGGGCTGGCGAAAGGGTAATTCCGAAAACGTTGGCATTCGATCGGGTTGCAAGCTCAACCGCCAGCGCTCCCCAACCACAGCCGATTTCCAGAATGCTTTCGCCCCCGGAAAGCATCAGCTTATCCCGGATGACATCAAGCCGTTTCTGCTGGGCGGCCTCGAGGCTCTGTGTCGTCTCGTCGAAGATGGCCGATGAGTAGAGCATCAGAGAGTCGAGCCATTGCTTATAGAAATCATTCCCGAGATCGTAGTGGGCTTCGATATTGCGGCGGCTGCCCTTCCTTGTGTTGGCGTTCAACAAATGGCCGATCCGGTTCACGAACCGCATCATGACGTTGCCGTCGATCACCGGAGACAGCGCATCGCTGTTTCTGGCGGCCAGGCGGATCACCGCCGTGAGGTCGGGCGTCGTCCAGTCGTTGTCGAGAAACCCTTCCGCAAATCCGATATCGCCCGCGACGATTATGCGTCGAAGTGCTCGCCAGCGGTGGAGAACGACCGTCGCCTCAGGCCCATGCCCTTTTCCGACCTTTTCGATCACCGCCTCGGACGGAAGAATGATTTTCAAACAACCATGCGAAAGTCTGTCGGTCAGACGCGATATCATGCGGCCACCAACGCCAAGCTTAGGGGTGTCTGTCGGGCTTGTGAACGGCATATCAGAATATTCCTCAAGCCGGCTCATGAGTTCACCTTCTGAAAATGGTCGAGATCGCTGGAGGGAGTGCAGACGAACGAAATTGGCCGCTCGGGAGGTTTCGGCCGAAGCCGCAGCCGGATGCCCTTAAGCCAGATCTTCAGCGCTTCCCAGTGAATGCCGCCCACAACCCGCAATGTCAGCAACGGAATTTTGAAAAAAAACCTTCAAAAGCGCCGCGTCCGTCAACTCGCACCGCCGCGCTAGATGTCGGGCCGTCAGCACCGGACCTTCATCATCCGACGTAACGATGCGGATCGCTAGCGTATCGGCCGGCGGCGACACGCGGAATTCATAGCGGAGATCCATGTCCATGAACGGCGATACGTAAAAGGCCTTGTCGCAGTGCTGGACGACTACGCGCTCGTCCGGATGCTCGACCGGGATCATGTAGCCGTGACGTTCGCCGAACGTGTTATCAACCTCCCAAAGGATGGCGCGCAATCGTTCATCCCGTCCATAACAGAAGAAGACGCTGAGCGGATTGAAGACCCCGCCGAAAAGCCGCGGCATGGTCAACAGCCGGATTGGACCGCCATCCGGCTCGACGCCGGCAGCAAGCATCGCGCATTCCACCTGGATGCGAAGATCGGAGCCGGAACGGTCGCCGCGATCCGCATTGTAGAAAGAGAACACATTGAACCGATCGACCGAAAAGAACCTTAGACGGCGGTCGAGCATTTCGAGTTCATCGAGATCGAGAAGCAGCGAATAAATGCGATAGGAAAGTTTATGCGGCCTCGGCTTTTTCCGCGCATGCGTCACGTGGCCAGAAAACAGACCAGAGTGCAATCCGCGCGTCATGCGAAGGCCTCCTGTTCGATCGGCAGGTCAACCGGCCTGACGACAAGTTTACGCACGATGCGGGCGCTCTCTTGCGCGACGCGCCATGGCCGGCGCATCCCTCCAAGATCTTCGGCAACCGCAAGCCCCGCCTGAATGCCATCCTCATGGAAGCCTGAACCGAAATAGGCGCCGCAAAACCAGGTGTTGCGGACACCCTGCAGACACCAGATCTCCTGTTGCGCGCGGTCGGTGCCCAGATTGAAAACCGGATGTTCGTAGGTTTCTCGTCGAATGACGGTTTCTTCGCGCGGTTCGCTGCGAGGATTGAGGGTGACAAACGTGGCGGGTGCATGCCCAAGCGGCTGCAGCCTGTTCATCCAATATGTGATCGACGGCTGCGTCGGCTGAGCGCCTGGTTTGGCGCGCGTGTCGGCGACGTAGTTCCAACTCGCCCACGCGGCCCGGCGTTTTGGCATCAAGGCGACATCGCCGTGAAGAACCGCTTCATTGCGGGAATATTGGAAGGCGCCGAGGATCCGCCGTTCTTCGTCGGATGCATCTGACAACATTCGCAGCGCCTGGTCTGCATGGGTCGCAATCACGACGTCATCGAACATATGATTGGCGCCCAGGGCATCCCGGATCTGCACCTGACCTCCATGGCGACGGATTGCTTCTACCGGGGTTGAAGTCCGGATACGGTCGGCGAACCTGTGGGTCATGCGCGCCACATATTCGCGGCTTCCGCCTTTCACCGTTCGCGAGATCGGCCGGCCCCATAGATCGAGCAAACCGTGGTTGCAGCAGAACTTTATGAAGCTTGCGGCCGGATAGGCGCCGATTTCCAGGGCTGGTGTCGACCAGATTGCCGCGGCCATCGGATAGAGGTGATCGTGGCGGAAGGCTTGTCCATAGCCGTTGCGCGTCAGGTAATCGTCGAGAGAAATACCGCCCATGGCGTGCAGGTCACGTGGCGCGAAGCGGTAGAAGCGGAGAAGATCGCGCATCATCGACCAGAAGCGAGCACTGACGAGATTGGATTTTTGCGCCAGCAGACCAAGACCGGTTCCACCGGAATATTCGAAAACGCCATCATCCATGGAGACGGCAAACGACATGTTGGATGCGGCTGTCGGCACATCGAGCATGCGAAAAAGAGCCGTCAGATTGGGATAGGTGACTTCGTTGTAAACGATGAACCCGGTATCGACGGCGACCGGCCCGGAGGCAGTTTCAAACTCAACCGTGTTGCTGTGACCACCAACGCGGTCCGACGCCTCGAATACCGTGACGTCATGGCGTTCAGACAATAGCCACGCTGCAGAAAGGCCTGAAATTCCGCTTCCCACGATTGCGATGTTCAAGCGTTTGGCACCCGTGTTCCGCTCGTGAATTGCCATAAAATCCTCTCGCCGCGTCCGTCGTAGACGTTGATTTCCGTTGTTTCTCGCCAAGGTACGAGTGGTCGTTCGGAATAGTTTCGTCGGTGGGCGGATTTTTCGAATTATTTTCCGGCAGCGCGAAACTCAATCGCGCCGGTCGCCGTACATGCCCTCGCAGCTTATTTTCGCCGATCGAGAAAACGATGGATTTTTTACTTCTGCTCATCATCGCAATCTGGCTGTCGCTGGCCATGGCAGGCGCCTGGGCCATCCAGCGCGCGCCAGGCATGAGCGGCTGGATCGATACGATCTGGTCCGCGGCCGTCGGCATAGGCGGCATTCTCGCAGCACTTTTCGCGCAGGGAGACTTCGACCGGCGCGTCGCTGTTGTCATCATCGTCGCCGCCTGGGCGCTCCGGCTCGGCGCTCATATCGGGTCACGGACCATTGGCGGTGGCGAAGACCCGCGTTACGCCAAACTCATCGAGGAATGGGGCGATAGCGCCGCCTGGCGCCTCCTCATCTTTCTGCAGATCCAAGCTCTGGCCGCTTTCATTCTGGTTCTGGCCGTCTATATCGCGGCGGCAAACGATACGCCCTTCCCCCGAACCATCGACCTCCTCGCGATGGCGGTCGCGATCGTGGCACTCGGCGGCGAAGCGATTTCAGACGCCCAGCTCGCCCGTTTCCGCAGAACCCCGCAAGCTAAAACTGAGGTTTGCGAAACCGGTCTCTGGCGCTACTCGCGCCATCCCAACTACTTCTTCGAATGGCTCTTCTGGTGCTTGTGGCCGCTTTTCGCACTGGGTCAGCCGATCTGGAGCTGGCTGTCGCTGCTGGCGCCGCTCCTGATGTACTGGCTGCTGGTGCATGTCTCCGGCATTCCGCCGCTCGAAGAGCACATGCTGCGTTCGCGCGGCGAAAAGTTTCGCGCCCTGTCGCGCCGCGTCAACGCCTTCTTCCCCGGCCCCCGCAGGGCTGAGAACCATCCTCGAAAATCCGATCATTCAGGAGAGTCGCAATGAACATGCTGGCCTTCGCCATCAATACTGCCGAGCGCGCCCCGCTCACCGACACCATGACGCTCGCCGGCATCGATTTTCTTTGCAGTCGAACCAAGCGCAAGCTCGCGACGACGACCGCGGATGCGGAACACCTCTTCGTGGAAACCATGGACCGTTTCCCCGTCGCCACCCATACGGACGAGGCCAACCGCCAGCACTACGAAGTGCCCGCCGAATTCTTCGCACTCGCGCTCGGGCCACAGCGGAAATATTCCTGCTGTCTTTATCCGACCGCCGAAACCACGCTCGAAGAGGCCGAGACCTATGCGCTGGCCGAAACGGCGAAGCATGCGGCGATCGTCGACGGCATGAGCATCCTGGAACTCGGCTGCGGCTGGGGTTCGCTTTCACTCTATCTCGCACAACAGTTCCCGAATTCGAGTATCACATCCGTCTCGAACTCCGCCTCCCAGCGCGCCTACATTCTTGACCGCGCCAAACGACTCGGGCTGCACAATCTCGCCGTCATCACCGCCGACATGAACGACTTCTCGACCGACCAGCGATACGACCGCGTGGTTTCGGTGGAAATGTTCGAGCACATGTCGAACTGGCGCATGCTGCTGGAGCGCATCCGCAACTGGGTGAAGCCGGATGGAAAGCTTTTCCTGCACGTGTTCACGCACAAGGATCGCTCCTACCGTTTCGACCACGACGATCCGTCCGACTGGATCGCCCGCCATTTCTCACCGGTGGCATCATGCCGGCTCACGATCTGCCGCACCGTTTCGGCGATCTCTTCAAGGTTCAGCAGGAATGGCGCTGGTCGGGCACGCATTATCGCTGCACCGCGCTGGATTGGCTCGCAAATTTCGACCGGGAAATCCATCGCATCCAGCCGATTTTCGCAGAAGTTTACGGCAGGGACGCAGCCCTCTGGCAGCGCCGCTGGCGGCTGTTCTTCCTGGCCACCGCCGGCCTGTTCGCCCATGACAATGGCGATGTATGGGGCGTCTGCCACTACCTTCTTGCACCGACGGCATGACGACCGAACCGCGGCCGATACTCGATCCCCTCACCCAGGCCACTGTCACGGTTGCCTGGGTCATCGTCCTGAACAAGCCGTTCTATCCGCTCTACGTCTGGTATCTGGTCGGCAATGGCGTAACAGCGTCGCTCGGCACGTTGATATCGGCACCGCTTTTCCTGGCGATTCCGTTGCTGGCTCGGCGGTCGCCATTCATGGCTCGTATCGCATTGCCGGTTGTCGGCACGTTCGACACGCTGTTCGAAACGAAGCTTTTTGGTCAGGCTTCAGGGACCGAACTGTTTTTCGCAGCCTGCATCATGCTCGTAGCGCTGTCTTGTCGAGCAGAGGAAAAATGGTGGCAGCGCGGCATGGCTGTGTTGGTCTTCGCAGTCTTCGTGGTTTCGCGCAGTCATCTCGGTCCACCGCTGCATGTCTGGACGGATAGCGATCTGGCAATCCTGTTCAATCTGAACGCCTTCGCCTTTGCCAGCCTATGACCTTCATCGCCCTCCGCTATTCAGGCATTCCGCGCGCTCAAGGATCCGATCCCCTCAGTCGCAGTTAATTCATGACGGAAATGCCGAGCTTTATTTGATCGAAATGGCGAAGAACCGGCGCCCTGGAGCACGATCGCCGGACCCATCGCCATGGCTTCGTTCGCGACCTGTTCCGACTATCGTGCGTATCGGCCTCAGCGCACGTGCGGATCTCTGTCCCGCCGAAGGCGAGACGCAGCGATAGCATCGATCTCCGGCGCTAGCAGATCGTGTTTCTCGGCGAAGGCGGCAAACAGGCCGCGCGCGGTCTCCGCTTCGATCTCGCCGCGCAGCGCCGCGCGACAAGCCTTCAAAGCCACCGAGTGGGCGGTATCCCTGAGCGACGCAGGCCATTCGGAAAGATGCCTGTAGGCATCCATGACGCTGCAGACCTTGGCCGGAAAGCCCAGTCCAACAAGAATGGACACAGGTTGTTTGAACATGTCGGGTTTCATCACTCTCTCCTTCCCAACCCGGAATGTCGACGGAGCGCCGTCACGACGGCGCCCCTTTCTCCTCAGTTCTGATTACGCGGCTTTCTGCGCTTCGATCTGCGCCGGGGCAGCCGGTTCGGCTCTAGCCGGGTTGGTCTGGATGTCGATCTTTCGCGGCTTCAGCGCTTCGGGAACCTCCCGAACCAGATCGATGGAGAGGAGACCATTCCTGAGGTCAGCTCCATTCACCCGGACATGATCAGCGAGCTCGAAGCGGTGCTCGAACGGGCGACCAGCGATTCCACGATGCAGGTAACCTTCGTTGGCCGTCTCCTGCTTCTTGCCGGAGACCGTCAAAAGATTGGATTGGAAGGTGATGTCGAGATCATCCTGGGCGAAACCGGCCACCGCGATCGAAATCCGATAGTTGTTGTCGCCGGTCTTGACGATGTCGTAGGGCGGCCAGTCGCTGATCGAGCGGGCGCGCTGAGCGTTTTCCAGAAGATTGAAAACCCGGTCGAAGCCGACGCTCGATCGGTAGAGGGGTGCATAGTCGTAAGATGTTGCCATAGCCATATCCTCCTTGAAGCAACATGGGTACGGGAGCGCCGAAAGCGGCGCTCCCCAGCAAGGCCAGCCCTGGTTCCAGCTGCTGGCGGCAATCGATCTGGTTTTTGCGATTATCGGATTCAAGAGGGCCAAATAAAAAAATTCGACAGTGATGTCCCGTCATTTCGGGAGGAGGTTCTCACTCAACCCTCAATCGCTTGGCCATCCGCCAGTTGCCCATATCCCCCCTCCAAAGCTGAGTTTGGCGGCTTATATAGAGCCGGAATTGATATTCGCTTGCCTGTAGTCAGCCTCTTCAGTCGCGGGCTGGCCTTAGCTGTTGATGGCGGAAGACCGTCCAGATGGGTGAAGGTCTCCCCTTGTTATCGAACCAAGACGACATAATTTCGCAGCTCGAACGTCTAGTTTCTGACGAATTTTAGGGCCGGATAGAGTGTCTGCAGTCGGATTAAACGATAGACTAGCGGCTGCCGGAATAGCGCACATGATCCAACACGGGCTCTGGGATGACTCCATCCTGGGACCGCCGTCAGAATGGCCCGCCTGCCTGACGTCCGCCGTGGACATCATGCTGCCCTCGCACGCCCAGATCGTGATGTTCTGGGGCGACCAGTATGTCGCCCTTTATAACGACGCCTACGCTCCCACGATCGGCCTGAGGCATCCACGCGCATTCGGGCGACCGGCAAAGGAGAACTGGAGCGAGCTCTGGGATGACCTCCAGCCTTTGTTGGATCGCGTCCTTCACGGTGGCGAAACTGTTTCCGCAAGGGATCGGCCTTTTTACATCGAGCGCCACGGACATCCGGAAACCGTCTATTTCGACATTTCCTATTCGCCGATCAAGGACGAAACCGGTACTGTCCGCGGCGTTTTCTGCATCGTCAGCGAGACGACGGAAAGGGTGCGCTCACAGCAGACGCTCGCGGAAAGCGAGGAACGTCTGCGCGTATTATTCTCCCAGTCTGCTGCAGGTATCGGCCAGACCGACCTCAAAGGCCGGATGTCGCTCGTCAACCAGCGCTTCTGCGAAATGCTGGGCTACAAGAGAGAGGAGCTTGTGGGCATCCGTTTCCAGGATCTGACGTTTCCCGACGACCGTCCGGAAGCTGAACGGCTTTTCGGGCGCCTTGTCGAAACCGGCGAACCCTTCGACATGGAAAAGAGATGCGTACGGAAGGATGGAAGTATCGTCTGGACGGCGGTTTCGGTCTCGGCCCTCAAAGATGAAGATGGTTCAGTCCGGCAGGTCGGCTTCATCGCCATTGACATCTCCGCGAGGAAGAGCGCCCAGGAAGCGGAACGTCTGCTTGCGTCCATTATCGCTTCCTCGAATGATGCCATCCTCAGCATCGATCTCGACATGACGATCACCAACTGGAATGCCGCTGCCGAAAGGCTCTACGGATACACTCGCGACGAGGCGGTGGGAAAGTCGATTTTGATGCTCGTTCCCGAAGCGCGCCGTGACGAGGAGCCGGAAATTCTTCGGAAAGTTAGCGCCGGACAGGTCGTGGAACATTACGAAACGCAGCGTCGAAGGAAGGATGGGCGCCTGGTCGACGTGCAGCTCAGCGTTTCCCCCATCTACGACAGCCATGGAAAAACGATCGGCGCCTCCAAGATGTCGCAGGACATCACCGCCCGAAAGGAGGCCGAACGTCTGCAAACGGTGCTGACGGGCGAGCTCAACCACCGCGTCAAGAACGTGTTCTCCACCGTCATTGCCATCGCGAGACAGACCTTGGACCGGGACGAGGCAGGCCAGGGGCAGGTCGCTGCCTTCCAGGAACGCCTCATGTCGATGGCGAAGGCGCACGATCTCCTGACGCATCGGGACTGGCAGCGCGCCGATCTCGCAGAACTGGTTAAACAGGTGCTGGAACCCTATCCGCCCGAGCGCTTCGAGATCGACGGCTGCCCGGTGCTTTTGCCTCAGAAAGCGGTCGTATCATATTCCCTCGCCATCCATGAACTTGCGACGAACGCGGCGAAGTATGGCGCATTGTCAGTCGCTCAGGGCAGGGTCTCGATTTCCTGGAACTATCAAATAGCCAGCGCGAGGCTCCATTTCAAATGGGTCGAACGGGGTGGTCCGACAGTACAGCCACCGACACGAAGGGGTTTTGGTTCGCGTCTGGTCGAGAGACTTCTGGCAACCGAGCTGAATGGCCGTTCCAAGATCAGTTATGATCCCTCGGGGGTCATCTGCGAGATCGAGGCGGTCTTGGAAACCGATGCTTGATCGAAAGCGCGGGCGGGTCAGCGCCGACCGGTTTCTCCCAATCGGCCGCCGCTCTCCCCGGTCCTGCGCCTCGCTCACCGACCGCCAGTTTCTAAGCCGGAGCGCTCGATATCTGAATCCTTGAAGTTGAAATTCGTCGGCCTAATTGTCTCGTGCCTCTCGTCCCCGAGTAAAAAAGCGGTCGGGCAAGAATCGCTTTCTCGATCGGACGGGCGGGAACTTGAACGCTCAACATGCATTACGCCCGTGATTGAAACACCAGGTCACCATGCAGGAAAACGATCAAAATCGATCCGAAGCGCGAGATGCCGGAGAGCGACTTGTTGCCCGTCACGTTCGCGAAGACCCGTTTGCGGCGGCCTTCAAGGCCACGCGCATGCCGATGATCGTCACCGATCCGAACCAAGCCGACAACCCCATCATATTTTGCAATACCGCCTTCGAGAAGCTGACAGGCTATTCAAGCAGCGAGGCGGTCGGTCGCAACTGCCGCTTCCTGCAAGGCCCCGAAACGAACCCGACAACGGTGGCTCGGATCCGCGCGGCAATCAGCGCCGGCTCCGATATCGCCATCGACATCCTGAACTACAAGAAGGATGGAGAGCCCTTCTGGAATGCGCTATTCCTATCTCCGGTTCGCGACGAGAACGACAAGATTATCTACTTCTTCGCTTCCCAACTCGATTTCACCAATGTGAGATCCCGAGAGGCCGATCTGGCAGCCGCGCGTCATCGTGCCGAAGAGGAAGTCGCCGCGCACACCGAAAAACTGGAGGCCGCGCTCGAAGCCAGGTCACTGCTCGTCCACGAGGTTGACCACCGCGTCAAGAACAACCTCCTGACCATGGCCTCGATCGTGAAACTCCAGACCCGTATCACCAGGGATGAAGGCCAGAAGCGCGCTTTGATGTCCGTGCTGAACCGCGTTGAGGCCTTGAGCACCGTCCAAAGAAAACTGTTCCCGCTGGAGGACGTCTCCCGGTTCGACGTCGCGGACTTTACGAAGGAACTCGTCACCGATCTTGTCGAAGCTGTCGGGCGCAAGGATATCCGGCTGACGCTTGATCTGCATCCGCTGTATGTGCCGGCGGTGAAGGCGACGCCGCTGTCGCTGATCGTCAACGAGCTTGTCGGGGACGCCGTCCGGCGCGGTTTGAGCGATGGCGGCGGCGACATCCATGTCGTCGTCAAGCGTTTGAACGGCCATTTCCTTATCAGGGTGGAGGATACCTCGATACCGGTCGAGGTCGATGCGGAGACGGCCGAGATCGGTCGCATTCTTCTCGAAACCTCCGCCAGGCAGGTTGACGCGAAAATCGAGAAGCGGATCGACGGGCATCGGACAATGGTCGATGTCACATTGCTGGTCGACTCACAGGAGAGCAGGCATTGAAGGTTATGATTGTCGAGGACGAGATGCTGCTCGCCATGGAGCTTGAAACTGAGGTCGAGATGGCCGGGCACGTGGTGACCGGCACGGCGATGAACCGCAAGCAGGTCGGCGACCTCCTGCGAGCGCATCGCCCGGATTTTGCTTTCGTCGATATTCATCTCCAGGACGGTCCAACGGGAATCGACATCGGCCGCGACCTGGCGTCCAAGGGCATTCCCTACGTATTCGTCAGCGGCAACATTAAGAAGGTCCCCGCGGATTTCGCAGGCGCATTGGGTGCCATCGAAAAGCCCTACACGATGAATGGCATGAAGAACGCTCTTGCCTACATCTCGGCGATCCTAGTGGGTGAGGAAGATGTCACTCCGCCCGCAAGCCTTGTGCTGGCTGGCGACGATGTCCTGACCACTGTGTCCGCGGGCACCCGTGGTCCAGCCTTGCTGTGCGACGCTCAGCACATCCAAGCTCGTCGTGAATGACGACATCGGGGCGATGTCACGTTTTTGATCACCGGCCATCCGCAACGATGATCGACGTCCATCTGTTCGACGTCCGCCGACCCGTGTCTAGGTCGGCTACGCTGGTGGATCTTCGGCTTGTCACTTATCGGCCGCCTCCATCCGCCGAACCATGGCGGCGCGGCTGCGCTTGTGGATTAGACAGGTGGTGGGTCTGGATCCTCCACCGGTACCGGCTGCGCCTCGCTTATGCCGGCAAAGGCCTCGAAGCGGCGGACGATCGTGTCGACGTAATGCAGCGCCGTCCATATCGCACCGTCATAGTGAGAACTGTTTACCACCGTATTCGCGATTTGTAGCGCATCCCGCGTTAAAGCTGCGCTAACCCGACGCCAGGGCAGGCGAGGTAAGCCTTGATGGGAAAGAGCAATGTCGCGGGCTGCCCTAGAACTGCGCTATACGGCTTTGCCGAGCACCCCGACGTGCCCCGCGCTCTCGCCCCCCTCACCGGGCGCGTGCCGAATTTCAATCCGATAACCGTACTATACTTCCTCAGCCGGCAGACCCTCGTGCCGTCAAGAAACCCGGCATGGCGCTCTGGGGCGAGAAGCTGTTTGCCGCGATGGTACGCAATTCCGAAACGCCGATGTCTTTCTTCAAATTGCCTGTTATCCGCGTCGTCGAATTGGGCAGCCAGATCGAAATTTGAGAGAAAGCGGCACAGCCCATCGATCAAAGAGCCCGGCGAGGCCTTTCGACAAAACGGGACCTGCTGGCCTTACTGGGTTGGACAGGGCGATGCAGGACACTCCGACCGATATCGCACACCGCAAAATGCCGAACTGCTCGACGACGCCAAATATATGCGGGGCGGGGCGATGGCCAGTATCCCCGCCGGGAGCGAGGGACTCGGTCTATTCGCACGGCTCGACGAGGGGATGGTATCGCAACGAAAGTCCTCCGGCCGCCGATGCGCTGGCCGCACGCAAGATCCCGGCCTGCATTCCATCTCGGGCAAACCGCAATCGTGCTCTCCATGCCATAGAGAACCATGCCCACAGAATCGCCGACCAGCAGAAAGTCACAATGTTCACCCAGTAGCCGCGCCATTGGGGTCGTGTATGCCGTTAGGCTGACAATCGGCGTCCCACTCTTCATGGAACGAGACTGCGGGGTTCATGCTCATACTTCCACTGAACAGAAAAACATCTTGTGCGTCATCCCGATCCGGCCCGAGCCGACATCCCATGCGTACTCCCCTCTAAGCATCAAATGTGCTGCTCACTATCGGCTACGCTCGGGCATCCTCACTTCGTTGGATGGGACCGTGCACTCAGCTTGTTTCCATCAGGGTCGCGAAGATATGCAACGAATGCCCCGTTCGGACGCTCCGCAGGCGGGCTCTCAATTGCTGTCCCACCGTGCGCAGTACCAGCAGCATGCCACGCGAGAACATGGTCGCTACTCGCGGCGGCGATACCGATGGTCCCACCATTGGCTGCGGTCGCTGGTTTGCCGTCGATCGGGGTTGTGATCATGAGCCGGCCCCCCTCATGGACGTAGATCAGGCGGCCCCTCGCATCCATCTCGCCGGGCTTGCCTCCCAAGGCAGCGAATGTGGCGTCGTAGAAATTTCTGGCGCGCTCCAGGTCATTGCTGCCAATCATGACGTGGGTGAACATGTTTCTTCTCCAATCGGGTGCTTCTGTAAATGCACTTCCTGACGTTTAACGCTCGAACTTCCGCAAATATTGGGCCGGTGATGTGCCGAGTGCTTTCTTGAACATCGTAATGAACGCAGAAACGGATTCATACCCGAGGTCGCCCGAAACCTGCTGGACCGTCGCCCCGCCTGTAAGGCTTCGGATTGCAATGATCAATTGCAACTGCTGCCGCCAACGGCCGAAGGTCAAGCCGGTTTCTTGCTGAACGAGACGCGCAAGGGAGTTCTCGCTCATTGCCACCCGCTGTGCCCATTGTGCCATAGTACTGCGGTCGGATGGATCCTCCACCATCGCCGACGCGATACGATTCAATCTCCCCTCGGCTGTTAGCGGTAAATGCAGATCCTCCACCGGCATCTGTGACAAAGCCGACAGAAGCAGTTTCGTCATCGTCTCCGTATAAGCACCTGCGACCGCAGATTGGTCAGCCATCTCAATGATGAGCTCTCTGACAAGCGGGGAAAGCGAAAGCGTGCAGCATCGATCCGGCAGATCGGCGGCGCCCGGCTCGATAAAGAGAAAGAACAAACGCGCATTAGCGGTCGCCACGTTGCTGTGCAGCATGCCGCCGGGAACCCATACGCCGCACTGCGGTGGGACCATCCACACGCCGCTCGGAACACGACATGTCACCCCGCCCCGCGACGCCATGACGAGCTGCCCTTTTCTATGCCGGTGCTCGGGCGCTTCGCGTTCATTTTGCGAAACGTCAATCCTTACCGCATGCGCTCGTACGCTCGATTGTTCAGGATCCTCCTCAACGAAAGCGTCAGAAAGGGATAACCGCAACTGGTGGGATTTAGTCATCATTTGAGGACATATCTAAATTCCCCTCGGTGCTTTGTCGATAGAGTCTTCCGGAAGAATTCGGAGAATATCGATGGCAATAGACGAACCTCACTCCCATTGGTGGTCTGATATCTTCCAGACCGAATTTCGCCTGCCTCAGAAGCGCGATCGAGGCGGTGGCATCTTGCCTCCACAACATCCGCGCATTGGGTTCGGTCTGGTATCTGCGCGAAGGATGGCGAAAGCCATTCTTGCGAAGGTTCACGGATTTTTTGCCCACCAGCATCCGCTCGAACCCTCTGTTTCGTGCACCGACCCCGTCGAAGCATATATGCATGCGTGCATCGCGGCGACGTTCTTCTGCTACGTCTCGCCCGAACTCTACGGCCTTACCGGCACCACGGACGGGCAAGGCGGCTCGCGGAGGAACCAGCCGTCCGGAGATGACTCATGAGCGTCCGACCGGTTGTCACCACCGGGAACGTGCTCTTTTCGTTGAAGACATTCCTGGCGGCCATGCTCGCTTATTACGTCGCCATAAGGTTCGATCTGCCACGACCGTTCTGGGCGGTGGCAACCGTCTACATCGTTGCTCATCCGCTGTCTGGAGCGATCTCTTCGAAATCGGTTTACCGGCTGATGGGGACCCTGATCGGTGGCGCCGCGACAATCATTCTGGTTCCGAACCTCGTGAACGAGCCGATCCTGCTGTCAGCAGCGATCATCGCCTGGGTGTCGGTATGCACGTTCATCAGCCTTCTCGATCGCACGCCTCGCAGCTATGCGCCGCTTCTTGCCGGATACACGGTACTGCTTGCCGGGCTGCCGTTGGTCACGGCGCCAGAGAACACCTTCGACACAGTTGTCGCCCGCGTCGAGGAGATCGGGCTTGCGATCCTGTGCGCCTCGATCGTCAGCCACGTCGTTCTTCCGGTTCATGTCGGAACAATCCTCCTAGGGCGAATCGATGCCTGGATGGCTAGGGCGCAAGCGCTCCTTGCGGCAACCGCAACTGCCGAGCAGGATGAAGCCGGAAGCAGGGCGGAACGATATGCCTTGGTGGGGGACTCGGCCGACCTGCGATCGTTCACGGTCCACCTTCAATATGACGGATCGAGGTACCGACATGCCGTTGCGCTGGTAAGGTCGCTACAGCACCGGATGGTGTCCTTGCTTCCTTTGCTCAGCGAGCTGGAGGATCTGCGACACGCACTTGCCAGGCTCGACACCTCGCACGCGAAGCAGACCATGTCCGCGATGGAAGCACTCGGATCGTCTTCAACAAGCGCGTCCGGGATCTTGATGAGCAAAAGTGATGTGCTTGCCTCGTTCGAGTCGCCTCGGTCATGGGAAAGTCTGCTTCTTGCCAATCTGGAGAGAAACCTCAGGAATGTTGTTCAGGTTTCTCGCGAGTGCCAGTCGCTTCGGGACGCCCTCAGGGACGAAAGCGCGGCAAGGGCCGCTCGTCGCTTTGCGTCTCAGGAGAAAATGCCGGCTCCGCATCGTGACATCGGCATGGCATCGCTATCCGCGCTGACTGTCGCAATCTGCCTGGCAACCTCCATGGTCTTCTGGATTGCAAGCGGTTGGACCGACGGGATGACATTTGCACAGATTTCGGGCGTGCTGTGCTGCCTTCTCGCAACCATGGACGATCCGGTGCCAGCCATGCGCAAATTCGTCAGTGTGACGATCGGTTCGATCATTGCAGCGTTCGTCTACGGTTTTGCGGTCCTGCCGACGATCGACAGTTTCGTGCCGCTCGTCGCTGCCATCGGGTTGTTCCTGATCCCTGCAGGGATATGTCTTGCGGTGCCTTCGCTCGCGATCGTCGGCATAGGGCTCTGCATCAACTTTCCGCTTCTTCTCCCCCTCCAGGCACATCAGAGCAGCGACTTCATGACGTTTGCAAACTCAGGTGCCGCGACCGTGCTTGCGATGATCTGGTCGACCATCGTGTGTGGCATCTTCCGATCTGTGAGGGCTGAAACGAATGCCAGACGATTTTTGTCCGTGGCTCAGCGGCATGTCGTCGGGATCGCGAACGGCCGGCGCCCTGAACCGCATATCACCCGCCACCGGGTGATCGATGTGGCAGGCCTGTTTGGCGCCAGAGCGGCAAAACTCCCTCCCCACTCCGACGCCTCCAATGCCGACCTGATAAGGGACTTGCGGGCAGGACTTCACCTAATAGCCGTCCAGGAGCACAGGGATGAAGCGCCAATACCCGTGGGCGTCCAGGTTGACGCAATCTTCTGCGGGTTTCAGGCCCTGTATCGGCTTGCGCCGCTTGAGCGTGGCGACGCCTCGGCACATGTACTCCGACTGCTGGACGCCCTCATCCTTTCGGCGGCGGACCTTAAGGCAACAGACGTCGATACGGAACTGGTGGTGCACGCGGCCGGCCTTCGTCTATGCCTCGCCCCGCAGGCGGATCCTCCGGATTTGACAACCCCCTCAGAGAGGAATGCCGCGTGACCGGACAATTCGACCTCTATGGGGTCTTCCTGCCGTCTTTCTCGGCAATCGCGCTGTGCGCCTACGGCTTGTTCCGCATCCTCACATCGGTTTTCGCCAAGCTCGGACTTTATCAGGCGGTGTGGCATCGCGCCCTGTTCAACCTCGCACTCTACATCACCCTCCTTGGCGGGCTTTCCGCCATTCTCAACTGGTTGCAGACATGAAGAACCTCACGATCACCTCGGGCAGAGCCCTGTTGACCTTGTCCATGGCGGGCTGCGCGGCGGTTCTAAGCTGGCACCTATGGTCGTTCTATATGGAGGCGCCATGGACCAGGGACGCTCATGTTCGTGCGGATATTGTTCGACTGGCACCGGACGTATCCGGACGAGTAGCCGCGGTTGTGGTCTCGGACAATGCTCAGGTGGAGAAGGGAATGCCATTGTTTCGGATCGAAACGGACCGCTTTGAACTTGCGGTGCGCGAGGCAGAGGCTCAGGTGCAAAGTGCGAAGGCTGCGGCGGAGCTAGCGAGGATCGACTTTGAACGATATCAGCTGCTCGCCTCCAGAGAGGCGGCGAGCTTGAAAGAGCGGCAGCATGCAGAAAGCCAGATGCATCAGGCAGAAGCCGCCCATCAATCGGCGCTCGTAGCTCTTGATCTGGCCAAGCTTAATCTTGAACGGACAATCGTGAGAGCCCCGACCTCGGGGAAAATCACGAACTTCGCTCTCCGTGCCGGCAACTATGTGTCCGCCGGAAATGCGGTCGGAGTGCTGATCGAAAGCGAGGCCGTTTACGTGGCGGCATACTTTGAGGAAACAAAACTACCAAGGATCCACATCGGCGACCGAGTGAAGGTCGACATCATGGGAGAGCCGCAATCAGTCAGCGGCCGTGTCGCAGGTATCGCAGCCGGCATCGAAGACCGGGAGCGAAGCGAATCTATGGGCTCGCTTGCAAGCGTCGCTCCGACATTCTCCTGGGTTCGTCTCGCCCAGCGCATACCGGTGAAGATTGAGATTGATGATGTCCCGAACACGGTTCGGCTGACTGCCGGGAGGACCGCAACGGTTTCTGTCGAACCGAATGACAACTAAGAGGCGCCCCATCTTACGCTTTGGAACGGCGGGATCGCATTCTTGCGGCTGCGCCACCCTTCATCCTGCCAACGCCGGACTTGAGGGACTTGCTGCGATGGTGCCTCAACCATGCGGGTTTGAGACACCTACAGCAATGGCTTCTATGAACGTGTTAGCCGGTCTCAACAAGGGCGAGGCCGCCCATAAGCTGAAACGAGCTGTGTTCTTCCACGAGCGAGGCGAGATCCGCGACCGGTCGTTCGAGAGCCAAGCGTTTCACGCCTCTGGTCTCAACCTCGTCGTCAGTGCGATCGTGCACTGGAATACAGTTTATCTCGACCGTGCAATCACACAGCTGAAGCGAGCGGGTCGAGATATTCCTGATACTCTGTTGAAGCCCATCTCGCCGCTCAGTTGGGAGCATATCAACCTTACCGGCATCTACACCTGGGATGCCGAACATCAGATGCCGAGCGGATTTCGATCGCTTCGTCTGCCAGCCGGACTGCGGCGGGTCGCATAAGTTCTCATTCCGTTCGCCGCTAGCGTACGATTTCGCACTCCTTTTGTTCTGGCCCCGAGCCGACGCTGTTCGGGCAAGCGTGCCTCATCCGGCAATGGGGACGCATCGGCGCCGGCGGCCGGCGGCTGGTGCATCATTTCCAGCACGAGGAGGAAGCGGTCGCGCTCTTCCTCACCCTTCTCAGGCAGAAGCGCTCGCGCGGATACGGATCAAAATACCACTCGGCACAAACGGCGATTGTCGGACCGACAACGGAAGGTCCTGGTGCGCAACCCTCGTAGCCCGGGGATCGATGTCCCGCGCCCGTCTGGAGGGACCAAGGGGATCAGGCCGCCGCCTTCACGTCGAACTCGAAATGAAGCTGGTCATAGGGGAATTCGACGCCAACCTCTGTCCGATCCAGGACGCCGGCGTTGACCAGCGTCGTCACGTCCTTATGGACCGCCTGCACATCCCGGCCAACACGGCGGGCGACTTCCCGTATCGCCAGCGGCCCCTTCCCCGCCATCGCCTTCACGATTGCAAGCCGCGACGGCGCAAGAACCTTGTGCATGTCGTCGTAGCTTAAAAAGTTCACCGATGGCGTGGCGGGCACGACGACGCCTTCCAATGCCTTCTGGCCCGCATTCACAAAGCGTGCCCTGGCATCGGAAACCGAGCTCAATCTGATGGCGAGCGTCCTCATGCGAGTATCCTTTCCATGTCCGCCTGAAACGCATCGAACAATGCCTCCAGCGTTGTGAACTCTATCGGTTCCTCGATATCGCCCATATGGCGACGATCGCCCTTGCCGCGCTCATTGTCATAGCGCATCACGCATTCGCCGTTGACGATCAGTGCGAGACGATACTTGAAATTGTGACTGCTGCCGGGAACGAGCGTCGGCACATGCCACAGAACCGTCTCGAAGAAAGCCGTGTCGCTGACGGTGAATCTGGATTTCTCGATCAGCACGGCTTCCATGTTGTTTTCGATAACATCACCCATCGTTGTTGTCAAAAACAACAGCATGAATTCAGCTTTGCGCAGCAAGGACGGCATCGGGGTTTGATGCCCCAGCGCCGGCGCCAGGTGCCGGAAATTCCGGCTCCGCCGAGTAGCCGGCGATTGCCTAAAATCGCTCTCCCGATTAGACGTGCCAGAACCGCAAGGAGGACCAGTTCCGACCCTCCTCACCTCATCCCCGAACTACGAGCGGTTTGAAAACAGCGGCATGATACGCTTCTTCGTCAGGCGGTCGCGGGTCGTCTTCGGCGGATAGGCGGCCCGTATTGATCGGCCAATACTCGCTGCCCTTGTCCTGACGGCAAACCATCGGTGCGCTGAACGCGCGAATGATCGCGCCGCGCAAGGAGCGGAATGAGGGCAGCCGCAGGAGCTTCAACAAAGTTGCCCGAAGGGGAAGCGGGACCGACTGCCCCCGCTCTTTGCGCTCCCTTTTCATAAGGGCGGGCGGGGAATTTCGAGGGGTGGGGCGCCAGGGGCACCCCTCGCACCTGCCCCGACGCCGCTTGGATGGCGGCTCGGGGCAGGAAAGCGGGTTCATCCGCTCGATCCGGTCGTCTTTGATGAACACGGAAGCTGCGCCGCCCTGGGCCGACGGCGCTCGCTGCTTGGACAATCACCTTGCGGCTTTCAGCGCCGCCATCTTCTCGCCGATCAGCCAAAGCGCCTTGTTGAGCTTGATGTCCTGATCGATGCCGTTCAGCCGACACTTCAGTTGACCATCGTCGGGCGCGCTATCGAGGCAAAACTACAATAGTCGTGTCACAGACCCCGGCGCTGTCACACCGGGCGCAATTCTCGGACTGCGTCCGCAAATATCGTGGGTGCTTCCTGCGGAACGTTGTGTCAAGCATGTGACGGCTAACCGATCGGCCCGGCGTCAGCTCTTCATGGAGCTCCTTACAAGTTGCCATTCGCCGCGGAGGACGACGCATTCGCTCAAATGCATCTTAAAATATTCATGCGGCTTTTAGTCCGCATGGGTAACCGTTACGATGTCAGTGCAGAGGAGACTGCGTGCCGGATTTTTTTACGCTTTACCTCGTTGTTATGCTTCTCAATCTTTCGCACTGCCTGATATGGGGTTTGATCGCCTATCGATACAGGGATCTGCGTGCCGCTCGGTTGTGGCTTGCTGGCAGCGCCGCAAGCGTCGCCGGCGGGGTTGCCCTTTCGCTTCAAGGCGAACACGGCTTGATGCTGAACACCGTCGCAGGCAATGGCTTCATTATCTTTGGCTTTTATCTAAACTGGTGTGGCGCACGTTGCTTGTACGGCGACAACGTTGAACGGACCCAAGTCTCATACCTGCTGGGTGGCAGCGTTCTTGTGATGGCGGTGACGTTTCACCTTTGGTATGGCCGTAATCCGGTCTACACATTGGCTCAATCACTCCCGCTCGCGATGACAGCAACGTACCTGATCCGACCCTCTCGCCGGGACCTGGGCGCGATCGTTGCCAGCACAGGCATTGCCGTGGGCGTACTGTCTCATTGCGTCATAGCCGGCGGCAACATGCTCATCGTCACCGGCTTGAAACCTGATCTGCAGCTTTATCAAGCCGCATCGATCGATCTTCTAATATTTTTGTTTGCCGCGGTCATCTGGAACTTTGGCTTTCTCATCTGCGCTTTCGATCAGCTGCAAGCGAAGGTCGAGCAGCTGGCGAATGAAGACGAGCTGACAGGGATCGCCAATCGCCGGATGTTCACGGAACACTTGAACAAAATCTGCGGGAAACAAGCCGGCGCCAATTTCAGCCTGCTGTTGTTCGACCTCGACCGTTTCAAGGCCATCAACGACAGACATGGTCACGCAGCGGGCGACGCGGCACTAAAGCACGCGGCAGCCGTGATAACAAAACAGTTGCGGCAAGTGGACGTCCTTGCGCGGCTCGGCGGAGATGAATTCTGCTTACTATTGCAAGCTGTGACTGCAGCCGAGGCGACGCTTATCGCCAATAGGATCGTGAGCGCAGTCAAAGACACGCCGCTGCTTTGGGAGGGTCTTCAACTGAGCCTTACGGTCAGCATCGGAATAGTATCGTCAGACGGGACCCAGATCAGCCCGGAGACGCTCTTGGATAACGCCGATCGGGCCTTATACGAGACGAAGCGGCGTGGCCGCGATGGGTATTCCGTTTTTGGCTCGCCTGTCGATCAGACCAACAATATCGTCCGGCTTGACCATTTTCCAGCTTCCGGCTCCGCCGTCAGGAGCTAGCGAAGGGTGCCAATGTGTTTATCAAGCAATTACGGCGTGTCTGGCGAAATGAAACCATGCCCGGTAGGATGAAATATCTCTACCGGTTGTTGGGCGATACATGCGCGTTTTCTATTCTACTGTAATTGTCTATCTCGCCGGAGCTCTTGCCGCCCATGCGGCCGACGCGGTTACCTATTCTGGCTCCATAGGCTCTCTGTCGATCATTCTTGAATTGACATCGCCGGGTCCTGATGGCCTTCGGGCTGGGCGTTATGCCTATCTCGCCAAGGGTGGTGACATTCCGCTGCACGGCATGAAGAGCGCCGGCGCGGGTACTCTGCGGCTCGCCGAGGAAAAACCCTGTACGGAAACGCTCTGCAAAACCGCAGGTGGTGACGTCATCGAGGTCGCGCCGATCGCCGCGGAATGGAATTTAAGTACCGATGGTGGCGGAGGGCTTTCCGGGACGTGGCGGGAGAAAGAGACTGGCAAGACCTTACCGGTCAAGCTCCTTAAGAAGGGTAAGAGGGCTATTTCTCCCACGGAACACGATCTGCTAGCCGCCCTCGATCCAAGCTATGCACAAGCCGGTACCGACGAGCCGATTGTACTGACCAAAGACAGCCTGCCGTATGATTTTTTGAAGATGGATCGTCCATTAAAAAAGGGCGTCGTTGAAGATTTCGGCGGTAATAGCTACCGCATGGACGAAGACAGCCGCACGGGGCTTTCCTATCCAGTCGTCCTGACGATCGGGAAGGTCAATCCGGCGCCACTCAACCGCTATCTTTCGCAACAGCGCCTGCAGTTCGCTCTCCCTGCTTTTTGGTGCATGGCGAAGGCCTATCTCGGCTTCGGCTGGTCCGGGCAGGATGCAGAAGGATCGACGGGATACGACGGTGGCGGTTCCGTGGCGGTTGAACATCTGACGACCCGCCTCATGGGCATCGCGGAAAATGGCAGTTATTGGTGTGGTGGTGCGCACCCTAGTAACTTCGGAGACCATCGTCTCGCCGATGCCCGCACGGGTAAGGCGCTCGTGCCCGAAATCCTACTTCGCGGCTGGGTCGCAATCAACGGAGATGGGGCCGTGGTCGATCCTTCTACGGTGGCTGATCCGTCGCTGCTCAGCTTTGGACCAAACGAAGACCTGATCCAGTTCGTTATCAAAAACCGCGACAAATCTGACGACGAGACGGAGAAGGACTGTGGCTTCGACGACCTCATTCGCAGCAATCTCGCTGTCTATTTTACCAAGGACAACCTCGTCTTCACTTTGAAGGGCCTGCCGCACGTCATATTCGCCTGTACCGAAGATCTGTTGCAGGTGCCTCTTAAGGATGCGCGTTCACTCCTCACGGATGTGGGTGTCGGATATTTCGAAGTGCTGGATCGCTAGACCAAGTTGGGGCAGCGTTTCGCTAGCAATAGAGGGCATTGGCCCTGATTGGACTCGAACCATTTACCCGTCGAAAAGATATTCAGGGCGACGGAGGCGGCCAGCCGCAGTGTTTCCGTCTCGGTAAAGCCGGGCTCCACATGTATCCGGGCTATTTGAGGTCGACCTTCGATAAGCGTACCGGTCTTGTCGAGTACTAGCGCGTGAATTCGTGCGATGTTCTCAAGAGGCCGCGCGCCTTTGATCAAGACGCCGAAGTGAGCAGCGCGTGACAAACCCGCCACCAACGCAACGGGAACGGCCAGGATGAGTGGACAGGGCGTTGCCACAACAAGGACGGCGACAGCCCTGATCGAATCCCCTGTGAACCACCAGGCGGCAGAGGCGATCAGCACCGTCACGAAAAAGAATCCAAGTGACCAACGATCAGCCAGCCTGGACATCCGCGCTTGTTGCGCTTCTTCCACAAGGCGCACGATCCCTGCATAGATGCTGTCCTTCGCCTCATGCCTGGCGACCAGATCAAAAGCATCTCCGGCATTGGTTGAGCCGCTGAGCACTTCGTCACTCTCTGCCAACTTCACGGGAAGGGACTCGCGGGTCAGGGCGGCCATATTGATGAACAGCTTCGCGGACGCACCGGTTCCGTCGACAGGTACGACATCGCCTTGGCGGATGAGCAGCCGATCGCCTTTCGTATCGAATTCACGGGAACCTCTTCAAGACCGCTATCGACATATCGGGTAACCGTTCAAAGAAAGCGCCGCCGTCAATCTCGAATGAAGGTCTTGCGCCGTTCTGACCGCTCCGCCATGGTCGGCGACGGCTATGGCGATCGCAAACTCGTCGCCGCCGAGCCGTCCAGCAATCTGTCCCTCCCACATGAAGCTGTTTGCAGACGCTGCAAATGCCGTCAGCACCTGATCGCCTGCAGCATGGCCATGCTGATCGTTGACGCCCTTGAACCATCCAAATCAATGTAGGCGAGGAGGAGCGGTCGGCGCGGTCCGATCTTGCTGGGCACCCGCAGTCTCAGTTCGTCCTTAAATGCTTTGCGATTATAAACGCCGGTCAGCGGATCATGTGTTGCGATAGGCTCGATCATGTGAGCGCTTAAGACCCATGACGACCGCCGCGTTGACACCATACGAAATCGATCGCCCGACGTTGTTGTTGAGACCGGTCCAGAAGTCGGGGTCGGGATTGAACATCGGCTATCGTAGCCCGGCGACGATTGCGACAGCCACTGTGAACAGGACGGGCTGACGGGCGCTCAAGGTCCAGCAGCAGGGCAACCAGAGTGAAGGCGAGCAGGATCCCCGAGCGCTGACCGGCCGGGCGCTCTCGTAGCCAGTCGCCCAATTGCTCCACAAGGCTTTCCTTCTTGGCGTTTACGTCAGCCTTGGTCGTCAATCTTATTATCCCGTAGGTGGCGATGGGTTGCCGTCGAGCCCGGAGCCTTCGGGTTCGACAAAGTGTGGCGTTCCACGTGCAATTGAAGGGAGAGGTACGTTCAATGAGCGAGCTGGCAGGTTTCAGGCGGTCTCGACTGGTAGCGTTGATCAGATCGAGAAATGCGTGGCGGTAAGACGAGGATGGCAATGAACCGTTTCAAACGAATGTCCTTTACGATTTCGCCGAGGAAATGCTCTGGCTCAAGGCTGGTTCCGCAGACATCGCTCCCATGGGGATCAACGTAATTTATTCGTTATGAAACGCGTTTGGTTTTAGCGTCAACCGGCAGCGCGTGTAGGCCGGGGATCAAAGCCGCAACAGAGCTGGAAGCGATAGTTGGCGGACGGTTGTGGAAATTCGCTTTCAGCCGCCCCATTTAAGTATGGTGGTGTCTACCCGCTTTGCGGTCGGCACGGTCAATTTCCCAGGAGATCGAAAAATGACCAACGAAAAAGGTGCCGGCGCGCCCTTAAGCGCCGTTTCAGTTGCAAAGAAATATCGGATTGCGTTGGAAGACGCGAAGACGATCGTAGCCGAGCATGGCGACGATGCCAAAGCCATTCATAAAGCCGCTCGTCGGATCGCGGCTTAACGCAGAAGCAAGATGTGCATTGGTGACGGCTGCCCATTGTCCCTCTTCAGACGGGATGGAGGCGCACGCCGAACGGCTAACATCGCCGGTATTTGTGATATGAGGCTGCGCACTCCGGCTCATTCGTGTCGCACCTTGCAGAAAACATCAGATGCTCGGCCGTTATCAAGCCCATCGAACATGTGTCGTGCCGGAACATTCAAACCGTCGCGGTGTTTCGAGACAAGTGCCGATATTGGCCGAGCGTTTGTCTGGTGAGTAGGGTGATGGGCAGAGATCCTATACGAAGCAAAGGGCTTGTGCTCGTCGTCGAGGATGAGCCACTGGTGCGGATGTTCGCGGTCGCTTTCGTCGAGGATGCCGGCTTTGATGTCCTCGAAGCGGCCGATGCAAATCAGGCGGTTGCTATCCTGGAGACACGCACCGATATCAGGATCGTGTTTACCGATATAGACATGCCCGGCAGCATAGACGGGATGAAGCTTGCACGCGCTGTTCGAGACCGCTGGCCACCGATCGAAATCATTATCGTGTCCGGCCAAAGGCGTCCCGTCGGTAGCGAACTCCCTACCCGCGCGGTTTTTTTCCCAAAACCGTACGATGTTGACGCCGTGACAGCTGAACTCGATCGAATGGCTGCATCGTTTTGATTGCGAAGGAGAGGGCTATGTACGAAGCGACCTCAGAGTTCTATGCAAGCGCCAACGGAGACAAGTGGTTCCTGGAACGAGGCGAAGCAGGGCCATCCGTGACCCACCGCGCGAACCCGGCATCTGGGGGAGCTGAAATGAGGTGGTCAGTGGACGACTTTCTCAAAGTTGCTGAGGATCACCCACAAGGTGCTGCGCTTCGCAACGCCCTTGCCGAACCCGGCAGCCTTGAAAAGGCAGGAAATCCCCAACCGGCAGGGGAACTGGACAAAGCACCGCCTGTATATCCCCGGAGTATCCATCGTTACTCGACGCGATAAATGCCGATCTAAGCTCGGTTTGCTTCCCGCTTTTCAAAAACGATGGTGACCTTCATGCCGATCCCTGGCATCGACTCCACCTGAACATCCGCCTTGGCGTTCTGTTTGATCGATTGCACGATCATCGCGCTGAGCTTACCGCGCCGCGGCCAGTCAGATGGATTGCTGAGACCAATGCCATTGTCTGCAACCGAGATCCGGCAGCCCGCATCGTCCACGACGCAGCGCAGGACAATCTCACCGCCCTCACGATCCTTAAATGCGTGTTTGAGCGCGTTCGTCATCAGCTCGTTGACGACCAAGCCGACCGGCATCGCAATATTGACGGAGACGGGCCAGGTGTCGACCTTCATGTCAAGCCGAATACCCTGAACCGCATGTGCGGCCATGACCGCCGAAGCGATCTGGCTCACATATGTCCCGAGGTCGACAGTCTCATCCGCGTTTGTATCGGACAGAGAACGGTAGAGGATCGTCAGCGCGTCTACCCGGCCTGCAAGCCGGTTGAACCGCGCGCTTTCATCCGGATGTTGCGCGTTCCGGGCTTCCATGCGGATGAGCGCTGTGATCATCTGAAGATTGTTTTTGACCCTGTGCTGCAACACCTTGAGCAGCACGTCCTTTTCCGCAAGCGTGGTGGCCAAGTCAGTGCCGGTTTGTCCACTGTTCGCGGGCGCGATAGCGACAAGACGAAAGAGAGGGGTTCCACCGTCATTGACGATCGTATTCGACTAGGCGTCAATGTACGACTGGGGCTCCGTCCCGGAAGATGTCGCAAATGCTCCCAAATACTCCTCGCCGACTATGATGGCAGTCGCGAGATCCCGGTCTCCACTCGCCGAGCGCACCAGCGGAAGCGATGACCATGGCTTGCCCTGCAGGTCTTCAGCCGGAATGCCTATCAAACGCTCGAATTCAAGATTGGCGTATATAAGCACCTCGTCCGACGCGAGTTCTGCCACGGCCACTCCGAACGGGACGTGGTCGAGGAATTGTCGGAAGCGGTCATCATCCAGCGTCTCCCCGAGATGAGGAAGGTCGGCAACCGTTTCGGGGCTTATCGGCGATTCTTCAGCTTCTGTCATTTGCAACTCACGACCATACTCGTTCGGTGCTTATCACGCCGGCTGGCGGGGAGCTAAAGGAATCCTGTTATTGGGAGCGCCATGCCAGTGAAGCGGTTACTTGACCGGATTTGGCTGGGATCGCTCGGCAAGCTGCGCAGATGATGCGGACAACTGGCCGGCTTGCCCACCGAGCATAGTCAGGGGAAGACCGAAGACCCCAGCCCGATCTGGATGCGCGCAAGCGGCGCTGTCAGCTTCCACACGATCCGCTCGTCCGCGAAACTCCATTTTGCATGGCCGGACAAGGCAGATGGCACCAGCTTACCGAGAACCAGGGCGCCGAAACCCTCCTCCTGCGCCAGCAATTCGGCGTAAGCCACTGCTGGCTCAGACCAGATGAGCTCGAAGATGTCGCCGCCCTCGTCGCTCGTCAGCTCCCAAGTCACGGATATGCCGCCAACATCGGTGATCCCGAAGCGCATCGCGTTCATGACCAGTTCGTGGAAGGCCATGCCAAGATTGAGGACCGCGTTGGCGTCAAGCACGATCTTCGGGCCAAAAACCTGGATCGGCTGGAGCGCCTCAAAAGGTCGGACTTGGTGGGCCACAAGATCGGCAAGGCTGACGCCGGCCCAATCGACCTGCGAGAGAAGATCATGCGAATGCGAAAGCGCCATGATCCTTTCGCGGACCCGCTTCTCGAATTCTTCGATCGATCGAGCGCGTGTTGCTGTTTGCCTGATGACCGCCAGGACGACGGCGTACTGGTTTTTGACGCGGTGATTGATCTCCCGCATCAAGAGGCGGAGCCGGCGGTCGCTTTCGCGCATCTCTGAGATGTCCCGGGCAATGCTCGATGCTCCGACGAGCTTGCCGGCCCGGCTTTTGATCGGAGAAATCGTGATCGAAACCGGGACCATCTGCCCGTCCCGATGGCGCCGGGTCGTCTGGAACGGCTCGATCCGCTCTCCCAGCTTCAGCCGGCGCAGGATATCCCTCTCCTCATCCCGTTTGTCGTCGGGTATGATGAGATAGATCGGCTGTCCGACCGCCTCGCTTTCCGCGTAGCCGAACATGCGTTCAGCAGCCTTATTCCAGCTTACAATCGTGCCGGAAAGATCCTTGCTGATGATGGCGTCGAAGGAAGACCCGACGATGGCTGCGAGGCGTTCTACGCTATGTTCATCCATGCTTAACCGCTTGGCTTACTTCTGCCTACGTGGGGATGAGTTAGGCAATCCATCGCAGTTCAACCTCGAAGACCGAAAGAAAGTTCAGGCACGGTCATAGGTGAAGGACGTCAAGAGCGTCGTCACGAAGTTGCTGGCCCGTTCCTTGACGAGCATCTCCGTCCACTCGCTGGTGCCGCGCAGCCTCAAGTCGGTCTGGATGCTGTCGACGGCCGCTTCTTCGATACGCTTGATGTGGGAGCTGAAGGCCGCTTCGCCAGCACCATGGTACATGTCCCTTATGACCATGCGCAGGATTTCCTGAATCGCTATCTGCCAGGCGGTATTGATTGCCTGCAACTCGTTCGTGTCCGGTGACATTAGAGATTCCTCAGGAATGAGTAAATTCGAGCGCGACTATAAATCACGCCCTTGTCTATTCCGCGGCCCCATCCACTAGAAGGTGGGCGCCTGAACGTTACGCTTGCCGGGCCTTGCGGGCCGCATAGCGTCTGTCGCGCTCAGCCTTGCGGGCGGCCTCGTCTTCAACGACCCGCGATATCCGGGCGTTTTCGGCGGCTTGCCGCGCTTCGATCTCGGCCGCGGCGGCGGCCCCGATGGCTGCCTGCTCTTCTGCCGCAAGAGTTTCGAGGCGGGTGCGCTCCTCATGCTTCAGTCGTTCCCGTTCCGCACGACGTGCCCCGCGGGCTTCAACAAGCGAGATGCGCTCCGCCTGTCTGGCGGCTTGTGATGGCTCTGCTGCTGTCTTTGCTGCTCGGTATGCTGTGAGAAGAGCTGACTTGGCGTCCGCGGCAGCGGAGCGCCGATCGGTGAGTTCGTTGTTGCTGGCGTGTCTCAAATCTACTTCCTAACTTATGTGTTTGGGATGATCAGCTGGACTTTGATCGTTTGGCAAGCAGCGCGGAGGTCGCAGACGCGCGGCCGGCTTGCTCCTTTGCAAGGCGGGCCTCGCGCAGCCTGGCAGTTTTGGCATCACGCGCCTGAGCGATCGATGCGAGCTCTTCTGCCGCATTGTTCTTGGCGAAGAACTCCGTCTGGAGATTTTCGAACGCCGCCTCTGCTTGCTGGCGGGATTTGCTATATGTCTCTGTCATAGAATTCCTTACTGCCACGAGGCCAGAACGGAAAAGGCCAGGCGAACTGCCTGGCCTCACTGATAATTGCTTCCCGCAGTGCCAGTACATCCGTGGTCAAAGGGAAGCAGAAAATCGATTAAGCGGACTGCAAATTGCAGGCCGACATCTTGCCCGACTTACGATCGCGCTCAAGTTCGAAGCCGATCTTCTGGCCTTCGACGAGTTCGCGCATACCGGCGCGCTCGACGGCCGAGATGTGAACGAAGGCGTCAGCGCCGCCGTCATCGGGTTGGATAAAGCCAAAGCCCTTGGTGGCATTAAACCATTTTACTGTGCCAGTGGTCATGATGAACCCTTTCAAAACATAGAGTGAGGAACCGCGAAGCTGGTGCCACGCAGACGAAAACCGATTATTTTTGAAAGAGAAGTTCGCTTAGGGCGCGGTGCCAATCGCGCGGTAGACAAAGCTCGGCAAGCAAAAGATCGATGACCACTACATAAGGCACGACAGCAGGATCGTCAACGTTTAGTTTTCGAAGATTGCTATATTCGTCTTTTGGTTGTGGGCTCGGGAAAGACCCGCGGTCGGCGGCCTTTTATATCGACGGTTCTTACCGGATCACCTCAATCGCCTAAGCGCCCGAAGGCGCTAACCTAATCATTGGATGCCGTGCCCGTCGGCTGCACCTACCGAATTGCGGCTCATGCCTGAACGCGTTGGGCCAGGCCTTCCTGATGCAGAACGCGACGAATTTCGCCAAGAATTTCGGCCCGCCGTGCTACCCTGTCCACGAGGCACCGAGCGAACTCCGCCTCGGTCGCGCCGGAAGCGAAGTCTCCCGAAGTCTCGTTTTCGGCGATATCGCGAAGAATGTTCATCAGCACAAGGTTCTTCTCGTGCATCTGCATGACCATTTCCTTCACTTTCAAACGCTGAGACATGATCGTCTTTCCTGCTTAAAACTGCCTTTGGGCTGCTGACGGCTCAAAGGGCGAAATGGTCCCTGCAACATTTGCAATTCGTCATTCTGGTCAGCTATGCGTAAGCCTCGAACCGACCATTCTGTCTAGTCGCGATCGGTTCCGCCGCGCGACAATGCCAGTTGGATCGAGGAGCCGCAGGAATCGTGGCAGCCATCTCCAATAAGGCCCTAGATGACGACCGGTTGGGCATCCGTAATCTACGGTGAGTCCGGTAGAGGCCGATCCGGCACAGGCCGCTATTGGTAACTCCACGCCGTATTCCTGATCGTCTTTTGCCCATCCACCTGCTACATGTAAGCTTCTGTGGGTGTAATGTTCGCCACCATTTCGGCAATGCAGGTTCCCGATGGGCTGGAAAACGCCAAAGTTCGACTATGTAAACGGCTACAAGATCGTCGAGCTCGAAGGGCCGACTTTCAAAGTCTTCGACGGCGATCGTCAGATCGGTGACGAGTTTCCATATTCCGGCGAAGCCGCTGCTTATGCGAATTCCTTGCCAAAGCTCGATACCGGAACTAAGCGAGACAAAAGTTGAGAGTGGATCCAATTCCTTCATCCTTGGATGAGCTCGGCTGGTCCCCGTTTTTTGCGGATCAAGTCGGACCCGATGAGGCGGATCTCGTTCCCCGGCGTATCGCCTCTGTCCACCGCGCACGCATCGAGGCAATCGATGTGAGGGGGCCTGTGGGGCTGGAACTGCCGGGAAACAGCAATACCGCTGATTTCGCTGTCGGCGACTGGGTCCTTGCCGATCCATTGACCGATATGCTCGTCACCAGGCTCGACCGGAAGAGCGTGTTTCAGCGACGGCCGGAAAACAGCCGAGGCCAGCAGCAACTGGTAGCCGCCAACGTTGATACCCTCTTCATTGTAACTTCATGCAACGCCGATTTTGATCCGGCACGGCTCGAACGTTACCTGATCATGGCAGGCGAGGCCGGGAGCGATGCGGTCATCGTATTGACGAAAGCCGATACCGCGGAGGATGTCGGCCAGTATCAATCGCAGGCGGAAGCATTGCGACGCTACCTGCCGGTGGTCGCGCTGAATGGACGCTCAGCCGATGCAATCTCCTTGTTGAAACCATGGCTGGGAATCGGTCAGACAGTCGCTTTGGTAGGATCGTCGGGTGTCGGGAAGTCGACATTGGTGAACACACTGTCGGGCTCTGGAACCAATCAGAAGACCGGTACCATCCGTGAGTATGATGCGCAGGGACGTCACACCACCACAGCGCGGTCTCTGCATGCCATTCCAGGCGGTGGCTGGGTGATCGATACGCCGGGGATCAGAATGCTCTACGTCAGCGACATTTCCGACGGAATAGACACGCTGTTCGCAGAGATCACCGAGCTTACTCCACTCTGCCGGTTTCGTGACTGTACCCATGCCCATGAACCGGCATGTGCAGTCCAGGCCGCGATCGCGAGCGGCACCCTCGATCCGGATCGCCTCGAACGTTGGCGCGGTCTGCACACGGAAAACCGTGACCGGACACCTGTTGTAAGTGGGCCGCGAGGGAACAAGGTTGTCAGGAAGAAGAGATACTGATGCTCGATTTGCAGCGGCCGTTGCCACCAACACGCTACTGTTCCTAGACAGACACTTAGCATGAGGACTAAGCCTGCGGGTCCTGTACTGTCTTTCAGATACGAGTACGCGCACTTTTGGTATGGATAACAAGCCGGACTTGTCTGCCCGGCGCTCTCCCTGCCGCGATCTGCGAACGCCACGGCCCGGCGTCGAGCGCCGGCGCCCCAAGGTCCTCGGCAGTTCAGCGCTTCTCCGTGATCGTCGCAAGCGGGGCGGCTTCGCTTTCAAGTGCCAGCCGCGCTCTCGGCCAAGCGCCTTCGTCCGCGCCGAGCGCGCTCTGAAGCCATGCGAGCGTGAGACGCCGGGTCGCTTCAAGCACGTCTGGCGCTTCAGTCTCTGTTTCCTTTGCGTCGAGCGCGGCGATCCCGCCAAGGCCATGCCCGACGCCGTGCATCATCAGCATGGAGAATGCGCCTGGCGCGTCATGAAACGCATCCGCATGCCAATCAGGGCCGCGGGTTGTAAAATGCGGATTGTCCATGTCACCGCAAACGACCAGGCTCTGTGTCGAGAGCGTCGAAAAATCGACGTCGAAGAACGGAAACCGCGCAGCACTCTCAGGCGTCATGTCCTTGCCGCCGCGTCCCGGCGTTGTCAGGAGAACGCCGGCCGAGATTCTTGGATCGGAAAAGTCCTCGCCATCCACCTGTGCGCCGACTAGGAGCCCGACGGTGTGGCCGCCAAAGGAGTGCCCCACCGCGCCGATGCGAGTATGATCCATCCGGCCCGCAACGGCCGGCACTTGCCGCTCGATCTCCGGCAGTCGGTCCAGGATTTCTTTCATCTCCTCGACGCGCTGGCGCCAGAAGAACGGCGCGCCGGATGAATCCGAAGGCAGCCCGCCGACCCGCGAACTCGCATGCGTCGGCTGGATCACGACGAACCCCCTCTCCGCCCAGAACTGGACAAGAGGAGCGTAGCCGTCCTTTGAAGGGATATAGTTGGATGGGCCGTAGCCATGCGACAGCAGCAGGATCGGCAGGTTACTTCCCGCAGCTGGCGCGGTCAGTCGCAGTTCAAGCGGTTGGCGCCCTGGCATCGGAAGACGGATAGGCGTGTAGGCCACGGTGAGAGTGGCTTCAGGCGTCGGAATATGTTTCGCAAGATTGATCAGATTGTTCATGGTCTAGACCTTCAATGGTGGATTTCGGATGGTGATGTTCAGGCGAGCGAATGTCCCGCCTCGCGGAACGCGGTTTCCGCATCGGCGCCGGCGGGGATCTTCATTGGCGCGTCGATCTCTGTCACAGACCGCCAGACGGCCTCTGCAACCGCATCCGCCGTCGTGACCTCAGTGCCCGAACGCAGCTTCGTCATGTACTCGTGGACAAAGGCGGTATATGGCTCCGGGATTTCCATGCCCATGCGCGAGACAGCATTCTTGCCGAAGCCGGTCGTCGGCGCCGAGCCAGGCAAAACAAGTTTGGCGCGGATGCCGAACAGAGCCGCTTCAAGTGCGAGGCTTTCCGTGAAAGCATTGAGGGCCGCCTTGCTGGCGGTGTAGACCGCGAGCAAGGCCAACGGCCTTATCGTGACGGCGGAGCTGACATTGACGATGACGCCTGAGCGACGGGCCCGCATCTGCGGGAGAACGGCTTTGGTCATGGCCATCGCACCGAAGACATTGGTCTCGAAAAGTTCGCGGATCTTCGACATCTCCGTACCCTCCAGCACGTTGAGCATGCCGACGCCGGCATTGTTGACTAGAGCATCGATCGTGCCGGCGGCTTCGACCGCCTTCGCAATGCTATCCGGGCTGGTGACATCGAGCCGCAGGATTTCGAGTTGGTCGTTCGACGGGAGCAGGTCGTTTCGCGGCGTGCGCATAGTCGCGACCACGACCCACCCGGCGGCCAAGAATTTCTGCGCGATGGCGAGGCCGAAACCGGACGAGCAACCGGTGATAAGGATCTTTGGCATGGTCTATCTCCTAACATTTAACTTGCCTGAACATGGACCTGATCTCCCGGACTTGCTATATGCGCATGTCCGATATTGTTTAGCAGGAGTCCAACGGCATGACCGACCCTGTCGCCGAAGTTGTTTCGCTACTCAAGCCAAGCCCGTCGATCTCAAAGCTGGTCACGGGCGGTGGTCAATGGCTCGTCGAACGGACGGAGCTTGGAAGCCCGTTCTACTGCGCCGTCGTCGAAGGCCGTTGCCTGATGACGATCGCCGGTCGTGACCCAATGGTGCTCACTGCGGGTGACTTCGTCCTGGTCCCAAAGATCTTCTCATTCACGATGAGCAGCATGGAGCCGCCGCCACGCGGCGCCCTTGCACAACGTCTGGAAACCAGCCCCGGTGTGTTTCGCCTGGGCGACCCGGAAGCGCCGGCGGAGATTAAGGCACTCGTCGGGCATTGTGCATTCGGTTCGGATGACAAAGCTCTTCTCGTGTCGCTGCTGCCGGAGGTCATCCACGTTCGCGGTGAAGAGCGACTGATGACTCTCGTCTACATGATCAATGACGAGACGAGGGCTGATCGTGCCGCGCGCGAAATGGTTCTCCATAGGTTGCTCGAAGTGTTGTTCATCGATGCAATACGATCGGCCGCAAGTGCCAAGGCGCCGCCGGGCCTCCTGCGTGGTATGGCCGATCCGCTGCTGGCGCCGACCCTGCGCCGGATCCATGCCGATCCGGGTCGCAGCATGACGGTGGAAACACTTGCTCGCGAAGCCGCCATGTCTCGTTCGACTTTCTTCGATCGGTTCCGCAAGGAAGTTGGAGTCGCGCCGATGGAATACGCGACGGGATGGCGCATGGCACTGGCAAAAGAGTTACTCCGAGAGGATATGGCCATGGCGGAAATCGCCCAGCGCGTCGGTTATGGTTCGACAAGCGCCTTCAGCGTCGCCTTCAATCGGCATGTGGGGATGCCACCTGGCGCCTATTCGCGCGCAGTTGCTGCTGCGGCTTAAGGCGTCCGATCCTTACCCGCCGATATAGGCGGCCAGTTCCTCAGGCGTTCCCCTGAGGAATGTCTGCTTCAGGAAATCGAGGAAGGCAGAAACCAGCTGACGATTCGTGAGGGAAGTCAGGTGCCTAGGTCACGACTGGCAGCATCCGAATACACAATGGGATTGTAACACCTCATTGAAGACAACAGGCATCACGGACTGCCTGAGGCCGAGGAATGGCGGCATCACCGATCTATCCGTTGCAGTGCTCCCGCTGCGCATAGAAACCGTCTCAGATCTGGCTTCAGCGTGCACGTGGCCAGTCGAAACGAAACTGCTCAAAGATGCGATCGCCCCGATGACGGTCAACCAATCCTCCATACAACGAGTTTGGTGGAAACCCGATGCCGTCACCCATTGCGACCTAGAAACGTCTCCCGATCCTACAGCGGATGCTTTCATCCATCGCGCGAGCCACTCAGCCTGTAGAAGACGAACAGGATAAGGCCGCTGGCTTCCAAGCCGGCGGCAGCAAGGCCGATTACTTGGATGGGACAGCTTGCGATGATTGCGGAGCCGAGCGCACTGCCCACGCCAAAGCCGGCATACATGACCGACGTGTTGAGCGAGAGAGTAACGGGCGCGGCAGTGGGGCCGCCAGCGCTGATGAGATGGGACATCTGTGCGGGGTAGAAACCCCAGACGGTGATGCCCCACAGGATGATTGCCGGCATCACGGGAATCAACGCCTGGTCCGGCGATAGAAAGGCTGCGCTTGCCGCCAACGCGAGGAACGCCAGTGTTAGAAGCGCAAGGGCCGGTCCGATTACATAGGGCGGGCCGAAACGGTCGTTGACCCAGCCACCGAGCGTCATACCCACCACGGCCGACACGCCCCAGACGAATACTGCGACGGACACTCCATCATCGCCGAAACCGACAGCCGCGTGGAGATAGGGCGCGATGAAGGGGTATGCCGTGAAGGCACCCGTCGCCCAGAAGAACGTCAGTGACAGGGCCTTGATGACGGCAGGCTCTCCGGCGACTCTAAGACGCTCGGACACGCCCGCGACGCGAATGCCGTCTCCCGCGCCCTTGGCCACACCAATAGACAGGCCGATGGCCGCAATGGCGGCGAGCAATCCGACGCAGAGAAAGGTTGCCCGCCAGCCGAGGGCATGACCGATCACCGAACCGAGGGGCAGGCCGAGGGCGATGGCGATGGTCGCGCCGCCGGTCACAATAGCGAGCGCTCGCCCACGCCGTTCCGGCGCGACCAGCGCGCCGACGAGCGCGCTGGCGTTCGGCAAATAAAGACCTGCGGACGGCGCGAGCAAGACGCGCGCGGCCATGATCCCGGCAAACCCGGTGGAGCGCCAAGCCACTATGTTGGCTGCCGCGAAGACGGCCATTGCCCCGATCAGAAGCGTGCGCCGGTTTAGCGCACCGGTCGCCACCGTCAGAATGGGGGAACTGATCGCCAGCGTCAGCGTGAAAACGGTGACGAGCAGTGCCGCGTGTGAAACCGGCAAGGCGAGATCGTCGGCAATCTGCGGCAGAAGTGGGGCGATCATGAATCCTTCGGTGCCGATGGCGAAGGCTCCGAGCGACATGCAGTAGATGGGCAAATGGCTCTTCCGTTCAGACTGAGCTTTGCTCGGTGAAACCAGAATGGCTTGGCTCTGCGGCTCGCTCTCCATCGAATGTCCTTCTCACGATTTGGCGGATGGAGAAACCTAACCTTGAAGATCGATGTCTCAAATGTCATAGTCACGTCGTTTCAAGACATTCGAGACACGCGCCATGCCGACGATCGGATTCCTCCTTCATCCCGGATTTTCCCCAATGGGGCTTGCCGTGGCGACGGCATTCGACTTGGCCAACCAGCAGCAGTCGGCTCGTCAAGGTTCCAACCCAGTCTATAATCTCGTCATGCTCTCGGACGCCGGTGGCCTTGTCCGGGGGGCAATGGGCATCGCCGTTGAGACCGAGGCGTTGTCAACTCGACATCTCGACCTCATCATCATCGGCGGCGGTGTCGAAGCCGCGACCCCGGTGACGATCGCGTTCCTTCGGAATGCCGTCGGTCGCGTCAGCCGGATCGCCGCCACCTGCACGGCGGCCTTCGTGCTCGCGGAAGCGGGATTGCTCAACGGGCGGCGCGCGACGACGCATTGGGCGCGGGCGCGCGAACTCCAGCGCCGCTATCCCCGGGCGAGGATCGAGGAGGATCGCATCTTTGTGGAGGATGGCCCGATCTGGACATCGGCCGGCATGACCGCCGGGCTCGATCTGGCGCTCGCCTTCATCGAACGGGACCTAGGGACGGAAACGGCACGATCCGTCTCGCGGGCGCTGGTCATGTATCACCGCCGCACGGGTGGGCAGTCGCAGTTCTCTGCCCTTCTCGAACTCGAACCGAAATCCGACCGTATCCAGAAAGTCCTTACCTATGCGCGCCGCCACCTCGGCAACCGGCTGGATATGGAAGAACTCGCGGCCGTGGCTGGCATCGGCCCGCGGCAGTTCACTCGCGTTTTCGTCCAGGAAACAGGCCAATCGCCGGCCAAGGCGATTGAGAACCTGCGAGTGGAAGCGGCGCGCAGCCTAATGGAGGACACCGACCAGACGATTGACGCTGTGGCGCAACAGACGGGATTCGCGGACCGTGACCGGATGCGCCGCGCGTTCCTGCGCGCCTTCGGACAGCCGCCGCAGACAATCAGGCGGGCAACCCGCGCCTCTTCCCCAGAGGGGATGGAGGCAACCGTTTTCGATCTCGACGGGATGCTAGCAGAGGCACAAGGTTAGTCATCGGTGGATGTGAGCGTTGGAAATTCCGGTTCGCGAACGAGTTAGACGGCGCAGGACGCATCCTTGATCGGCGGCCGCCATCCTTTATTACCTCGGCTCGGGTTCGTTCTGAGAGAAGAAGCCGCCGTCAGCTTTCGAACTCAGCCTTTTGTCGACTTGGTACGGCCTAGTGCGACCTCACGGCGAGCCTTTTTGAGTGATGCTGCGAAGCCAGAATCGGGATCCTGTAGCAAGCGCTCCGTCGCCTGAACGTGCTGCTGGACTGCAGCATCTCCATGTTCCGCCGCCGCCGCAAGAACGGCTCCAATGACGTCCACTCCCAGGGCGACCAGCGCCCGGCTCAAGCTGCGTTTCGTATCCTCATCGCCGTGGCCGAGGCTGGCAGAAAGCTTTTCAGCCAGCCACTTGCGCTCGCTTTCGGGCACCAGCGCGACTGCCGCATACCAGGCGGTACGCACCACATCCTGATCCTCGTCGTTGAGGCGATCGGCCACGGCGGGCCATGACGAAGCATCTTTGAACTTGGAGAGCGTGTGGAGGGCCTGACGTCGTGCCTGCGGCTCAGACCGTCCCGGTTCCGCAATGACTTACGGCACTACCTTGTCCGACGGCAGCCGAATCAGAGCCCAAGTCAGCATTTCGCAGACTTGAAAATCCGCTTCGACCGCACATTGACGCAGCAGTACTTCTACATCCGCCGGGGATGGGTTGATTCCTGCTCGGAGCGCCGCGTCGAGACGCACTGATGGATCGGGGTTGGCGAAAGCTGCTTGGAGAGGACATCTGCGTACTCGCTTGGTGCCCATGGGTATTCGATTGACGGCGGTTAATAGCTGCTGCCGCCGGCAGCGTGAGGTACTCTGCCTTGAGGCTGACCGGGCCCGCACGGATCACGATCATGCCTCCAAGCAGGCGTTGACAAGCTTTAGCAACATCGCGGCGTCGGCGGGTGACGCGATGATTATAACCTTGATGTTGTTTCGATAGGGATCATGTGCAATATCGACCGAGATGTGTGGGCTGGAAGCTCCTTGCCTTTGGTGGCTCCCAACAGAATTGCGGATAGGCGCTCTAGAAGCACAGGATCGACATCTGAAATATCGACAATGCTGGTGGCCTTGGCCTCCCGATCATCGTTCGGATTGGACCCGGCGAGCGCGTTGAGATCGGAGCGCATAATGCGGTATTGCTTGCCCATCTACGGCTATTCTGCCGAGGAGGCTATCGGACGCTCCGCCACGATCATCCTCCCGCCTGATATCATCGATGAAGAGAACGTCATCATCGACAGCGTCAAGGCCGGCGGACACGTAGAGCCTCACGAGACGCGGCGGATCCACAAGAACAGCAGCAAGGTTCATATTTCACTGAGGGTCTCGCCGATTTATGACGAGAATGGATACGTCGTCGGCGCCTCGAAGATCGCACGAGACATCAGCGAACGAAAAAAGGCGGAGCGGCTGCAGAACCTTTTGATTGGTGAGCTGACGCATCGCGTGAAAAATGTGCTCGCAACGGTCAACGCGGTGGTTCACCAGACGTTGGGTCCCGCTACCCCGGGCAGCCAGGAGGCAGTGCTTCAGACCAGATTGGAAGCCTTGACGAAGGCCTACGATCTTCTGACGATTTCCAACTGGGAATGCGCGAGCTTGCATGACATCGTCCGTAAAGCCTTGTCACCCTACCCCGAGACCAGCGTCCAGGTTAGAAGGCGACTAAGTCTTCGTCAACGCCCGCGCCGTCCTTCCGCTTAGCCTGGTGTTTCATGAGCTTGGGACCAACGCGGCCAAGTATGGGGCCTTGTCCGTCGATGGCGGTCAGGTGTTCCTTCGATGGTCGCTTACCAACAGCAGAGGGGCCGATGGGCGAGTGCTAAACCTGCGATGGGAGGAGCGCGGCGGTCCTAAGCTCGCCGTTCCGTCGCGTCAGGGCTTCGGGTCTCGCCTCATAAAGGCGGTGACGATATCAGAGCTGGGAGGAAATGTTGTGGCGGACTATGCCCATACAGGGCTTGTCTGTGGTTTTGAGATGCCTTTGTCCTCCCTCATCGATCGATCGCCAGGACCTGATCATCGAGCTGACCTTCGATGAGCATGGCGGCCCCAATCGCGGCCGACGAGAACCTCAGAACACTGGTTTGGCAGACAACGAGTACCCGCTCATCATAGCACCGATAACCGTCGAACCCGGACCGCTCCCCATTGCATAGACCGGGTCAGCGTCGCTGTTGCCACGAGCTAGGTGCGATAACGACGGAGAGGGCCCCCAAATCTGCCGGCACCTCAGCGTTGCATTTCTTCCAAATCGTTCGGGCTCGCCATGTTACCAGCAAGAATTGTTGCCTACCGCAGCGCCGGCATGAGCTGGCCTTCCATCGATCGGCCACCACTATCTTGATCAATGGACAGATCGACTGATGACTCGATGGGGGTAGGCGGCCTTGAACTGCGCCATCATCGCGCTGGCCTGCTGCAGCACACGTTCGGTCTTCGCAGGATTATCGCGAGCAAGTTCATCGGCATTGGCCCGCATTGCTTCTGCCATGCTGGCGGACATCATTGCGAACTTCCCTTCTCCGTAGACCAACGCTTCTTTTGAGGCGATCTCAAGCCACCGGGCAAAATCCACGATGATCTCTTCGCGTTCATCGACGCCAACACTCTTGATGATGTTGATATTCTCTTCCATGCAGGTGTCACTCCATACACAATCGACGCCCACCCGAGTTCAACGCCTCGGGCGGTCGATGAGCTAGGAAGTGGAAAAATCAAAATCAAGAGTTCAGTGAAGCTTGAACTCTCCTTCGACACGTCGCCATTCGTTCGGACCGATCAGCCGCTGGTGGGAATAGCGGACGGAATGGAGAGGCCCGTCGAGCTTCGCCTGCCAGAAGCCCAGGAACTTTTGCATCTCCGGAAAATCAGGTGCGAGATCGCAGTCCTGCCAGACGTAGGTCTGCAGGACGGATTCGAAGTCCGGTATCCGGTAGAGAATGTGCGCTGTGGTTAGTCCGTAGCCATTGAGCTGGCTCGAAATCTGACGAGAATTGCATGCTTCATCTCCGTTTCATGACGCTGCCAAAGGTGACGCAAAACCTTGCAGTCATCGACAGTTTTAAAACTCTTTGATGCTGTTTATTGTTCATCTCCAGCATGTTAGCAGCCGTCAGGGTTGAGTGCTATTTTTCTTCTGCACCCTCTTGAAATCGAAAAATCTCGAAAATAAATTTTCCCGCGAACGCTCAATGAGGTTCGCACCCGCCCGGACTGGTCATCCGGTCCGGCCTGGGTCTTTAACGTCATCATTTTTGCTCAACGGAGGAAAACATGCCGTTCCGACCGCTTCATGATCGCATTCTCGTTCGCCGGGTCGAATCCCAGGAAAAGACCAAAGGCGGCATCATCATTCCCGATACCGCAAAAGAAAAGCCCTCCGAGGGCGAGGTCGTCGCCGTCGGTACTGGCGCTCGCAACGAGGCCGGGCAGATCCAGGCGCTCGACGTCAAGGCTGGCGACCGGATCCTGTTCGGCAAATGGTCAGGCACCGAGATCAAGATCAACGGTGAAGATCTGCTGATCATGAAGGAAAGCGACGTTCTGGGCATTATCGAAGCCCATGCCGAAAAGAAGATCGCCGCCTGAGGCGACTTTCCCCAAACTCCATACCATCAGTCAAATAGCTGCCTATTGAGGAGTTACAAAAATGGCTGCAAAAGAAGTGAAATTCAACACCGACGCCCGTGAACGCATGCTGCGTGGGGTCGATGTGCTTGCCAATGCCGTGAAGGTCACCCTCGGCCCTAAGGGCCGCAACGTCGTCATCGACAAGTCTTTCGGCGCGCCGCGAATCACCAAGGACGGCGTTTCCGTCGCCAAGGAGATCGAACTGGAAGATAAGTTCGAGAACATGGGCGCCCAGATGCTGCGCGAGGTAGCCTCTAAAACCAACGACCTGGCCGGCGATGGTACCACCACCGCAACCGTACTCGCTCAGGCGATCGTCAAGGAAGGTGCCAAGGCGGTCGCTTCCGGGATGAACCCGATGGACTTGAAGCGCGGCATCGATCTTGCCGTCGACGCCGTCGTCAAGGAACTGAAGACCAACGCCCGCAAGATCACCAGCAATTCCGAAATCGCTCAGGTCGGCACGATCTCGGCGAACGGCGATTCCGAGATCGGCCGCTATCTTGCCGAGGCGATGGAAAAGGTCGGCAACGAAGGTGTTATCACTGTCGAAGAAGCCAAGACTGCCGAAACCGAGCTTGAGGTCGTCGAAGGCATGCAGTTCGACCGCGGCTATCTTTCCCCCTACTTCGTCACCAATCAGGACAAGATGCGCGTCGAGCTCGACGATCCCTATATCCTGATCCACGAGAAGAAGCTCTCGAACCTGCAGGCGATGCTGCCGGTTCTCGAAGCAGTCGTGCAGTCTGGCAAGCCACTGCTTATCATCGCCGAGGACGTCGAAGGTGAGGCCCTCGCGACCCTCGTCGTCAACAAGCTTAGGGGAGGCCTGAAGATCGCAGCCGTGAAGGCTCCGGGCTTCGGCGATCGCCGCAAGGCGATGCTCGAAGACGTCGCCGTCCTGACCGGCGGCACTGTCATCTCCGACGACCTTGGCATCAAGCTTGAGAACGTGACGCTCAACATGCTTGGCCGTGCCAAGAAGGTAGCGATCGAGAAAGAAAATACAACGATCATCGATGGCGTCGGATCAAAGGCAGAGATTGACGGTCGCGTGGCCCAGATCCGGGCGCAGATCGAGGAAACCACCTCTGACTACGACCGCGAAAAGCTGCAGGAACGGCTTGCCAAGCTTGCTGGCGGCGTCGCCGTCATCCGCGTCGGTGGTTCGACGGAAGTCGAAGTGAAGGAGAAGAAGGACCGCGTCGACGATGCGCTACATGCAACCCGTGCAGCAGTTGAGGAAGGCATCCTGCCGGGCGGTGGAGTCGCGCTGCTTCGCGCCGTCAAGGCTCTCGGCAACCTCGTCACGGAAAACCAGGACCAGAAGGTCGGTATCGAGATCGTCCGGCGTGCGATCGAAGCGCCCGTTCGCCAGATTGCTGAGAACGCGGGCGCCGAAGGCTCCGTCATAGTCGGCAAACTCCGGGAGAAAACGGACTTCTCCTTTGGCTGGAACGCCCAGACCGGTGAGTATGGGGATCTCTACGCACAAGGCGTCATTGACCCAGCAAAGGTCGTCCGCACGGCGCTCCAGGACGCCGCCTCCGTCGCTGGCCTGCTGGTGACCACGGAAGCGATGATCGCCGAGAAGCCCAAGAAGGACGCCGCTCCGGCACTGCCGGCCGGCGCCGGCATGGACTTCTAAGCGGTCACTGTGGCTCGTCCCACCGTATGGGACGAGCCGTTATTGAGGAAGGTGAAGCACATGGTTCAAGCAAGGATTAAGCACTCACCCGAGCCATTCTACTCGAACGACCTTGCGGTCTGCCAGAAAGTCTTCGACGAAATCCAATCGAGCGCCGGGTTCGTCAAGAAGTCGGAAGAAGCTGACCGCATATCAACCATCCTCGTGGAACTGTACCGGCAAGGCGTCCACGACCCCGATCATCTCAAAACGATGGTTCGGGCGGCCCGAGGTCTCTTCGAGAAAAGTCCGCTCCAAGCGGCTTGAACATATAGTGCAATGATATCCATAGATTTGATATCAGTGGAGCTAAACGATGAGAAAGGAAAACACAAACTCCTCTGTCCCAATAGAGCCCGGAGCGGCGATCAGCGCTGCGCATCTGCTTCATCCGGCCACGCAGTTCACCCATCCACGCGATGTGCTGTACGCCGAGCATATCAGCAAAGACGAGAAGCGAGCCATTCTCGCTTCATGGGCCTCCGACGTCTTTGCTGTCGAGTCCATTCCAGCCCTTCGGCTTTATCCCGGCACGGATAAAGCCGTGTCCTACGACGACATCATCGACGCTTTGAAGATCCTGAATATGGACAGTGAAGCAAGCGTTGAACGCGTGTTCGCTTGCTGCGCTGTCCCCAGACGTCACCGCCGCCATCCGCGAACGCGCCGATTTGGCGCGCTCGGCCTGTGCAGCTGTTGGAAAGGAGAACGTCGCCGACAACCATCCGAGAAATAGACCGCTCCGCACCTGCCGCGTGCCTCTGGGGGACGCGAACCTGATTTTTGCCGTCGACTCTTTGCTCAATTGAGGAGGTTTTGCCGATGAAGATCGCTCAGATCGCACCGCTCGCCGAAAGCGTTCCGCCCAAGCTTTATGGTGGAACCGAGCGCATTGTTTCCTATCTCACCGACGCACTCGTCGCCCTAGGTCACGACGTCACACTTTTTGCCAGCGGAGATTCGATCACCGCGGCGAAGCTGGTGTCGTGCTTGGATGTGGCGCTCCGTCTTAATCCTGCCGTCAAAGATCACCTACCGCATCAGGTCTGTGATGCTGGAAGAAATCCGGCGTCGGGCGCACGAATTCGATGTACTGCACTTCCACATCGACCTCCTGCATTTCCCGCTGATCCGGGAGTTTGCCGATCGCACGGTGACAACGCTGCACGGCCGTCTTGACCTGCCGGACCTCAAGCCCTTTTACTCGGCTTTTCCCGATATCCCGCTGGTGTCGATCTCCGATGATCAGCGCCGCCCAATGCCGCCGGTCAACTGGTCAGGGACGGTCTATCATGGCCTCCCTCTCGACCTGCTGCCATTCACGAAAAAGCCCAAGGGCAACTGCCTCGCGTTCCTCGGGCGAATATCGCCGGAGAAACGGCCCGACCGGGCGATCGAAATCGCGGCGAAAGTTGGTATGCCCTTGAAGATGGCCGCAAAGATCGACAATGCGGATAAGGCCTATTGGGAAACGGTGATCGAGCCGCTGGTCAGGAGCCATCCGAACGTCGAATTCATCGGCGCGATCAACGAGCGTCAGAAGGCCGACTTCCTCGGCAATGCCGGCGCCCTGCTCTTCCCGATCGATTGGCCCGAGCCGTTCGGACTGGTGATGATCGAAGCGATGGCCTGTGGCACGCCCGTCATCGCATCCGGATGCGGCTCCGTGCCGGAGGTCATCGACAACGGTATCTCCGGAATCCTCGTCAATAGCGTGGCCGACGCGGCCGAGAACATCGAATGGGCGCTCAAGATGGATCGAAAGAAAGTTCGCGCGACATTCGAGGCGCGTTTCAGCGCCGAGCGGATGGCACGGGACTATCTGGACATCTACCGGAATCTTCCTGGCGTGCGCACCAAGGCGGCCCCGCTGCGCCGTGCCAACGGGCAGGAACTTGAGCTGCAGGTCGTGGCATAATTCGGAGGCCGTCAGCATGTCGATCGCTTCTGTACACGACGCTTCCGCGCCAGGCAGGCAGGCGCCGATTTCGCAGTTTTTTATTCCGGTGACCGCCTCGCTGCAGGAGCGGCGGCCGCGAACCGGCGACGTTGCTACGATCAATCGCCTTCTCCCGAATATCGAGGCGGCGCTCACCTGGATCGACGAGCACGGCGATCGCGACGGCGATGGGTTCGTTGAATACGGGCGGTTGGCGTTCCCTTGCCGACCATGGGCAGCATCGTGTCCGCCTTGCGGTTTTTCTTCACGCATACGCTCGACCGGCTTGCTCTCGCGCGTCGGCTGGTCCGTGTGAACAGCCCCGCAATTTGCCGGTTATACTGAGCCGCGATGAGGTCACCCGCCTGTGGGAGATCAGATGCCAGTGTGCCTCTTCTGCGAAGAAGCAGATGGGACTATGCAGTCCATTAACGGCATCAAAAGCATTCTGGGCTATTGAAAAGCCTATGGCTTGGGGCGATTTTTTCAAAGGTCTAGCGTCATATCTGCTTCTGGTGATATTGGCACAGTTGGGTGCCAGCGTCGCCAACGCAAGCGATTCCACCAACATTCGCACGTCATGTTGGGCTTCCGCCACGCTTTCGGAAGACATCGTCGGGATGGCTCGCGATGAACACCGATGGTCATGCTCTGGCACGAACCAGAGCATCTCCATTGAGGCGGAACGAGTCCTCCTTCGCTTCGACATCACACCTACTCAAGTCTCTCCACGATATCTGCTTTCACGTCGGAGCGCACTTGAAGCGGTGCATCTGCTGGTCATCGACCAAGACGGCTCGGTTCGACGAACTTACTTTCCTGGTGGCGCCTTGCAAAGTTCAATGGCTGGCGGCTACTTCAAAGCGGCCCTACCGGAAGTCACTAAAATGAGTCGGCAGATTGTCGCTGCTGTTGACTTGCCCTCCCACCGGATGACTTTGGAGAAAGCATACCTTTCACCGACCGACGCAGGCGCTAGCGCCGACGACTTTCGGTTCCTGCTGCTGATGGCCGGGCTCGCCGGAACGCTCATGATGCCTCTCATCTTCAATGCGGCGTTCTATCGAGCCCTGCGCGAACCGTTCGTTCTCTGGCACTCCGCCCTCACAGTTTCGCTGCTGATGACCATCGCAGTCACATCCGGTCTGGCGGTCGCCTTTTTTGACCCCCAAGCAATGACGCTGAGCTGGATGACGACACTGATCTTCGGGATCACGATTGGCTCAGGCGCGATGTTCACTTACAGCTTCATTGAGCCGGGATTGATGCATCCTATTCTGCGGCGCATCCTCCCTTACTGTGCTGCATGGGCAGTCTTCCTGAGTTTCTTTCACGCGACCTTTCCCTTCGTTGCACGCCCGGTTCAATCGACCTTGTACACCGCAGCGTTCGCACCGATACTTGCTGTCTTCGTATTGTCCTTGATCGACTCTCTGCGTCGGGGGAGCCGCGCCGCAAGGTTCCAGGCCGTTGGTTATGCGCCATTGGCACTGGTCGGTCTGATACGACTAGTGACTGGCTTGTCACCTGGGCTGCACAGCGCAGACGCCATGCTCATGTTCTATTTCGGCTGCATGTTTGAAGTGCTCCTCACAACGCTTGGCGTGGCAGAACGTTTTGTGATCATGAAGCGAGAGCGAGATCGTGCGCGCGACGAGGCCGATCTGCTTGAACGCCTATCTGAAACCGACCCGTTGACGGGTTTGCTCAATAGGCGAGCGATCGAGCGGCAGTTTGAGCAGCTTCGCGCGGCAGGTTTCACCGCTTTGGCTGCCATCGACCTTGATCATTTCAAGGCGATCAATGATGGATACGGGCATGGTGTCGGAGATGAAGTGCTGAAGGCGGTAGGCGTCGCACTTAAGGCCGGCCCGAACGTGCGTGCCTTTCGCCTTGGTGGCGAAGAGTTCCTACTTCTGCTGCGCGGTCACGAGGTGGATGCACAGGCCGAGCTTTGCCGCGAGGCGATCCCTGCGACTGTCGCCATGGCGGTTCCGGTCCTCGCAAGACCCGTAACTGCGAGTATGGGCATCACATCTATCTCTGGTGATGACGACTTTACGAGGTTGTATGAACGAGCGGACAAGCTTCTCTACGAAGCCAAGAGCGCCGGACGAAATAGAACCCTCAGCGCAACAGGGGCCGTGCATTCATCGCCGACCGCCCAGAATAACCGGGTTATGATTGCATAGCCTACAACAGCGCGATCTGTCCGGTCATCACTGTTAACGCTTCTGCAGAGATCGCGATTTTCGCAAGTGGCGCATAGGCTACGGGGCACTGCCGCAGAGCGGCGTCTGCTTCGGGTGTGCATCACATCCGATTCGAGGACTAAAATGAAGGCGAAGAGCGGTGATAGCCTCGCTCTTGATTGGATTTGAACCTGCGACCAGAATATTCAGTGGCGCACATCGGCCATTAATTGCAACAGGGTAGCAAATCACCAGCCGGAACGGGGCGCATTCTTACAATAAATGCCAAACGACATCTCATGCAACGGAAAGCAAACAGTCCGGGTGCGGCAGTTCAGCTGACGTCATGTCGAAGGCCTCGAGAGATGCGAGTGCGTCACGGAAGTTTTGTTCGTCCGAAAGCTCATGTCGCATCGTCTCCAGATCAGCTTGGGTCATCGTGCCGTGCATCTGCGCCCAGACATCCTGCCCTAGCTTCCAGACGACCGACTTTTGTTCATCGGAAAGCGATGCCGCAGCCTTCTTCCAATAGCGTGAGAGTTGCAGGCGATCGGCTCCCAATGCGAGCGTCGTAAAAAATTCCGCCTCCGACATCCGATCTTCGTTCGCGTAATTGCTCAAGCACATCTTGTCCCAGTCGCTCGGTGGATAGCAAAGACGCTCATCCAGCTTTCTCTCGAAGTCGGTTTCCCGCATCATGGAGCCGTAGAGGATCGCTAGGTCCTTTCCCCATGGAATTGCGGATGGAGAAGCACGAACAACATTCGCGAGATCCGGCCATGTTCGTTCCCACGCGTCGAGTTCGCTCAGAACCGTATCGGAATCGCAAGGAAATGCCTTTGCCCACGCTTGAAAATCCCGCCTCATCTGGATTCCGAGCGAGCCTTCGATCTGGTCGAGTGCTGCCTGCCACAACGTCAGCGATGCTTCGGGATCAAAGTTACTGGCCGTCATGGCTTTCCGGAGTTGCACTTGCAGAGCAGCGAAACTCGTACATCGCAAACCGAGGTCGGCCATCATTTCAGCGTCGATTGCGTCCATGCTTGGTAGAACGACCAGATTGCGCCAGACTCTGCTTTCGGGCGTTCTGTTTATCATGATCATCTCAGGGCTAAATGTATCATCGGAACTGGGGGATGAGGGCTCATTGCGACAGACTGGATGATATACAAAGCGCACACTGTAAGGAACCGCAACCACGTCCGTAACCGTTGGCGACAGATCTAACTCAACGACCTTTGCGCTCGCGTCTATGGGTAAGCTCATCCCTCCGCGGTCGCGCCTTCGAAGGTGCGTGGCAGCTTTTCATATCCCGAGCCGAGCAAGGTCTTGACATCTTCGGTCTGCGTTCTGCGGATGAACTCGATCAGGCTCGTTCCGGCGAAACGGATTGAGAGGCAGGCACGGTCGATGACGTAGAATTTAAACGCGCCGTCCTTGTCACGCCGCCAGCACAGGTATTCACCATTGATGCTGTTACCGTAGAAACGCAGGTCGTCGAAAAAGCTGGCGACGTCCTGGCTTTCTTCGCCATAAGGCTCGAGGCAATCGAGATCGCCAACCTCGGCGCCGTCTTCCCGAAGTTGATCGACCAGCCAGTGAACCTGTTCGTGGAGAGCGTCTCCGCGAGCGACAAGCCCGCCATGGCCAAACATGTTGAACGGCATTTCGATGACGAAAAGGCCGTTGGTCGTGCCATAACCGAATGTCTCGGCGAAAGTTTTATAGGACGGCGGCAGCGCGCCGATCTCCGCCTCGACTGTGGAGATTTCTTCGGCAGACGCTGTACGCGTGACGCTTGAACGATTGAAAAGCTGAGTGACGTCGTCGGCCATCACGGACTTCCTTCCACTTTCTGCTCTGCCGCAAGACCATTCGGTACGATGCGCGAGTCGAGGGCATATCGGAAAAGCTCCAAGCCGCCTGCAAGGCCATTGGTGTATGGTGATAAGGTATCCTTCAAGCGATGAGGTTGCGAGAGTTATTCTAGGCCTTGTCTGGTCCTTCCGGCGAAGGTGTTGGCGATCACGTCTGGACCTAAGAGCCTGCCCGGCTTCGTCAACGTCCCGAAACCCGGATTGCGTCCAGGTCACCAAAACTCCGTTGCACCGCTGCGATCTTGCCGGCCGCGATATCGGCCGAAACCTCGATTTCACTATCCAAAGGTGCATCAGTCCGCGCATCGCCATTGCTTCCGACGTCGCCGCCGGAAGGTGCGGATCCCGCAGAGTTTTCAGAGGCGACCGGCTGCACGAAAATATCGGGCCGGGAAATTCCATGCTGCTGCACAAGATGTTCAATCGCAAGGTCCGCGGCCTCGCGGGTCTTAAAGGTTGCGCGGATGGTAGTGGTGCTATCGTCAGACATGAGTTTCTCCCTGCGTTTGGTCATCGTGTACCAAACGTCGCTCGGGTCGGGTTGTTTCGGGCCCAATGGAAAACTCAATCTAGTCGGGTTGGATTCGTGCCGGGCCGCTGCTATGTTCTCTCTTTGTTTTCATTTGCGTTGAACGCCCCGCATGAACGTCGTGACCGCATCATCCACTCGCAAGATCATCCATGTCGACATGGATGCCTTCTACGCGTCGGTGGAACAGCGCGACAATCCGGAACTGCGCGGTAAGCCCCTCGCCGTCGGCGGAGCGGCTGCTCGTGGTGTGGTTGCCGCGGC
>Ga0209257_1000676_pt1 | contig 53204 bp, 50 predicted proteins | sample AraplaCvi_mCL_r2_FD_184277 | JGI IMG/M metagenome (GOLD analysis project Ga0209257, IMG submission 184277) | Arabidopsis root microbial communities from North Carolina, USA - plate scrape MF_Cvi_mCL_r2 (SPAdes) (version 2) | ecosystem: Host-associated > Plants > Roots > Endosphere | place: USA...
CGGCCAGATGCTTGCCGCAGCTGCCCGCGCCAAACGCGAGCGGCAGGGCCGCGCCCGCGCGCACCGCCAGTCCGCCGGTGCCGCCGTCGGCGCTGGCCGGCGCCAGGACCAGGCGGTCCGGACCGGCGGCCGAAAGGCAGGCCGCGATGTCGTCGGGCTGGAGCCGGGGTAGGTCGCCGGGCAGCAGCAGCACCGTTGTGGCGGGATCGCCGGCGGCGATCCGCCGCCGCGCCCGGTCGAAGGCGCCGTTGAGGCCGTCCGGGCCGTGTTCGAGGACGACCACCACACCGCTCGCCGCGGCCAGCCGGGCCAGGGCGGGGGTGGGCGTGGTCACATAGATCCGCCGCACGCCCTCGCAGTGATCCAGGGTCGTCAGCATATCGGCGAGCATGGCTTGGACCAGGGCCTCGCGCCGGTTCGCGTCCAGGCGGCCGGCCAGCCGGGACTTCGCGTCCGGCCCGCCGCGGGCGGCGATGACCACCTCGACGCTCATGACGCCCTCCGCCGTTCCGCGGCCCCGATGTCCGTGGCCAAGGCCAGGGTTTCGCGCGCCAGCCGGACGCGGTCCTCGTCGGTCTTCATCACCGCGCCCGTGGCCAGGGTCGGCAGGCCCAGCGTCCGCAGCGCCCCCGCTTCGGCGGCGTCCTCTAGGTCGACCACCAGGCCGGAGAGCAGGCTGCGGTAGTGGCTGGCGATCGCCGAGGCGCTGGGCCTCACCCCGAGCTCCAGCATCAGCTTCGCGGCGGGCCCCTTGAGCGCGCGGCCGCCGACGATGGGCGACACCGCCACGATCGGCACGCCCAGGGCTTCGAGGCCGGCGCCGACGCCTGGGACCGCCAGGATCGGATCGATGCTGAGGTAGGGGTTCGAGGGGCAGACGATGACGGCGGCGACGTCGCGCCGCGCCAGCGCCGCCTGCAGGGCCGGGGAGGGCTTCGCAGCGTCGGCGCCGTCGAACCGGACGCCGGTCGCCACCGGCCGGCACTGCTCGCCGACGAAGTAGCGCTGGAACGGCAGCTCGCCGTCCGCCGTCTGCACGATGGTGCGCACCGGGTCGTCGGACATCGGGATCACGGCGTGGCGGATGCCCAGCGCGGCGGTCAGGGCGGCGGTGACCACGGACAGCGTTTCTCCGGCCGCGAGGCGGCGGGTGCGCTCCACATGCATGGCCAGGTCGCGGTCGCCGAGCTGGAACCAGCCCTCGCCGCCCAGGCGCTTCACCTGGTCCATGAAGTTCCAAGTCTCGCCCGCCAGGCCCCAGCCCCGCTCGCGATCCGCGAGATCCGCCAGGGTGTAGGCCACGGTGTCGATGTCGGGCGAGACGTGCAGGCCCAGGGGGACGAAGTCGTCGCCGGTGTTGACTACCAGGGTCAGGTCCTCGGGGGCCAGGATCCGGGTCAGGCCGAACGCCAGCTTGGCGCCGCCGACCCCGCCGCAGAGGGCGATGACGTGCCCTTTGGCAGGCGAGGGGGCGTTCATCGGAACAGGTCCTTGTCCAGGGGGCGCAGGATCTCGCCGATCCCGGCCTCCTCGTCGGGATCGTAGGTCGCGCCGCGGACGATGGCGACCGGGGTGCCTTCGGCGGCCTCGCCCATCACCAGCGACGCGGCGCCCGCGATCTCGTCGGCGACGCCGATCACGGTGGCCTGCAGCTCGCGGCCGAACAGGTCGGCCTCGCCGCGGCGGTCGCGCAGCGGCTTCAGGCCGGCGCTGCCCATGGCCGACCCAGTGGTGCCCATGCGCCAGGCGCGGCCGAGGCTGTCGGAGACGATGACGGCCAGCCGCACGCCAAAGGCCGCTTCCAGCGCCGCGCGCAGCCGCCGGGCGCTGGCGTCAGGGTCCTCGGGCCACAGCAGCACCGCCTCGGCCCCGCCGCAGGGCAGGTTGGAGGCGTCGATGCCGGCGTTGGCCAGGACGTGGCCGGTGCGGTGGCGGGCGATGATCACGCCGGGCGCCACACGCATCAGCTCCTGCGATTCCGCGGCGATCAGCTCGACCACGGCGGGGTCCTTCTCGGCCCGGGCGGCGGTGTCCTGCGCCTGCGGCCCCGGCGTCACTTCGGCCAGGCGCACGGCGCGGCCCTCGACCTTGGAGACGATCTTCTGGGCCACGACGACCACGTCGCCGTCCTGGAGGAATTCGCCCGAGGCGCGGACGGCCTCGGCGATCGCGCCGGCCAGGTCGCCGCCGGCCTCGAATAGGGGAAGCCCGGCCAGCGCGCGCACGGACAGGCTCGCGGCCGCGGCGGCGTCCTTCGACCGCCCGGTGATGCGGACGCCCGCCTGGGCGATCTTGTAGCGGCGGTTGATCTGGATCAGCAGCGAGGTCATGGCCTCGGCGGCGGCCGAGTTGGCCAGCGGCCCCACGTGCCAGCTCTTCAGCCGCAGCTCGGTCAGCACGCCGCGCACGATCTCCACCGCCTCGGCGTCATCGCCCGCCACCAGGACGTCGGCGTCGATCGCGCCACCCGAGGCCAGCTTCTCGGCGCCGATGGTCTGCAGCGCCGAGACGACGCGCACGTCCGGGCCCAGGATCGCGGCGGCCTCGACCGCCGCGCAACCGGCGGCCGGCAGTTGAACCGTACCCACCTTCGGCGGGCGCAGCGGGACGGTGGTGTCGACCACGATCTTGCCCTGCGCCGCCTCGCGGATCTGGGCCAGCGTGTCGGCATGGGCCGCGTAGGGGACCGTCAGCACCACGATCTCGCCGTGCGCCGCGGCCTCGGCCAAGCCGGCGCCGGCCATGTCCGCGCCCTGTTCGGCGGCGAAGGCCTGGGCCTTGGCCGGGTCGCGTGATCCCACCCAGACCTGATGGCCCGCCGCCGCCAACCGGCCCGCCAGAGCCGCCCCGAGCGCACCCGTCCCACCGATGATCGCAAACCTGGTCAAGCGCGGCTCCCTGGTCGGCGCGATCGCGCCGTCGGGAGGCTAGCAGGCCCACTCCGGGCTGCGCTCCTCCCATTCTTGTTTTTGCTGCCTGTGACTATAGACTCTCATAATCATTATGATCAATATGCCGCAAAACAAGTGTTTGAGGGAGGAAGGCGAATGGCGCTCGCGCCGATCGCGGAAGGCCTGTTCGAGGTGGTGGGCGACGTCCCGCACCTGATCGGCGGCCGCCGCAAGACCGACGGCCGGATGGTCTTCCCGCTGCCCACCGGGCCCGAGGGCCAGAACTACGAGGCCGTGCGCCTGTCGCCGGACGGACGCCTCTGGTCCTTCACCGTGCAGCGGTTCCGCCCGAAGTCGCCGCCCTACGCCGGCGCGGACGACGAGGCGAGCTTCCAGCCCTATGCGCTGGGCTACGTGGAACTTCCCGGCGAAGTGATCGTCGAGAGCCGCATCGAGACCGACGACTTCGCGACCCTGAAGATCGGCGCGCCCATGCGCCTGAAACTGGTCCCGTTCCGCAAGGTGGGCGGCGACGTGCTCGCCTACGCCTTCGAACCCGTCGCCTGAGGGAGACCGCCATGACCGACGTCCATATCGTAGGCGCAGGCATCCACGCCTTCGGCCGCCATGACGACAAGTCCGGACTGGACCAGGGCGTGTTCGCGGTGCGCGAGGCCCTGGCGGACGCCGGGCTCGACTGGGCCGACATCCAGTTCGGCTTCGGCGGCTCCGACGCCGCCGGCAACGCCGACGCGGTGCTGCCGCGCCTGGGCCTGACCGGCATCCAGTTCATCAACGTCAAGAACGGCTGCGCCGCGGGCGGCTCGGCCCTGCTGTCCGGCTACTGGGCGATCAAGTCCGGCGAGTTCGACCTGGGCGTGGTGGTGGGCTTCGACAAGCACCCGCGCGGCGCCTTCAGCCCGACGCCCGCCGACTGGGGCCTGCCGGAGTGGTACGGCGAGACCGGCCTGATGCTGACGACCCAGTTCTTCGGCAACAAGATCAACCGCTACATGGGCCTGCACGGGATCAGCGCGACCACGCTCGGCCGCGTCGCGGAAAAGGCCTTCGAGAACGGCGTGCGCGCGCCCCACGCCTGGCGCCGCGAGGCCATCGGCCTCAACGCCATCATGAACTCGCGGATGATCTCCGATCCGCTCACCCAGTACATGTTCTGCTCGCCGGCCGAGGGCGGGGCGGCGCTGATCCTGGCCTCCGACCGCAAGATGCGCGAGCTGGGCCTGTCAGGCCCGAAGGTGCGCGGGGCTGCGGTGCGCACCCGGCTGAACGGCTCGTTCGAGGTGTTCTCGCCCTCCCTGGACGTGGAGCGGGCGCCGTCGCCGACCCAGATCGCCTCAAAGGCGGCCTATGAAATGGCCGGCGTCGGCCCCTCGGACATCGACGTGGCCCAGCTGCAGGACACCGAGTCCGGCGCCGAGATCATGCACATGGCCGAGAACGGCTTCTGCGCCGACGGCGAACAGGAACGCCTGCTGGCGGAAGGCGCCACCAAGCTGGGCGGCGCCCTACCGGTGAACACCGACGGCGGCTGCCTGGCCTGCGGCGAGCCGATCGGCGCCTCGGGCCTGCGCCAGGTCTACGAGAACGTCCAGCAACTGCGCGGCCGCGCCGACGGCCGCCAGGTGGCCGACGCTCGCCTCGGCTACAGCCAGGTCTACGGCGCGCCCGGGCTCTCCGGCGTCGTGATCCTGGAAGCCTGAACCACAACGAAAGCGCCGAGGGAGGCCCAGCCGTGATCTTCGAACATTCCGAAGAGACCAAGCACCTGATCAGCCGCGTCCAGCAGTTCATGGACGAGCACATCTACCCGAACCTGGAGACCTACCATCGCCAGGAGCACGAGGGGAATCGCTGGAAGGCGGTGCCGATCGTCGACGAGCTGAAGGCCAAGGCGAAGGCCCAGGGCCTCTGGAACATGTTCATGCCGCCGCACAGCGGCCAGGTCCATGTGGACGACACCTTCGAGTTCGAGGGCCTGCAGTGCACCAATCTCCAGTACGCCGCCCTGGCCGAGATCATGGGCAAGGTCGGCTGGTCGTCCGAGGTGTTCAACTGCTCGGCGCCCGATACCGGCAACATGGAAGTGCTGATGCGCTACGGCACGCTGGCGCAGAAGGAGCGGTGGCTGCGGCCGCTGATGAATGGCGAGACGCGCTCGTCCTTCCTGATGACCGAGCCGGCGGTGGCGTCGTCGGACGCCGCCAACATCGAGACCCGCATCGAGCGCGACGGCGACGAGTACGTCATCAACGGCCGCAAGTGGTTCTCGTCGGGCGCCGGCCATCCGCGCTGCGACGTCTACATCCTGATGGGCAAGACCGACCCCGGCGCCCGCACCTACAACCAGCAGTCCATGATCCTGGTCTCGCCCGACACGCCCGGGATCACGGTCGAGCGAATGCTGCCGGTGTTCGGCTACGAGCATGAGAGCCACGGCGGCCACGCCCAGGTGCTGCTGGAGAACGTCCGCGTGCCGGTGGAGAACATGCTGCTGGGCGAGGGACGCGGGTTCGAGATCGCGCAGGGCCGCCTGGGTCCGGGCCGCATCCATCACTGCATGCGCATCATCGGCGCCTGCGAGGTGGCGCTCGAGAAGATGTGTCGCCGGCTGCTGACGCGGGTGGCCTTCGGAAAGGCCATCGCCGAGCACTCGGTCTGGGAGCAGCGGATCGCCGAGGCGCGCATCGACATCGAGATGTGCCGGCTGCTGTGCCTGAAGGCGGCCTACATGATGGACGTCGCCGGCAACAAGAGCGCCCGCGGCGAGATCGCCATGATCAAGGTCGCGGCGCCCCGCATCGCCTGCAAGGTGATCGACGACGCCATCCAGGCCCACGGCGGCGCCGGCGTGACCGCGGACTTCGGCCTGGCCGAGCTCTACGCGTCCAACCGCATCCACCGCATCACCGACGGCCCGGACGAGGTGCACGCCCGCACGGTGGCGCGGATGGAACTCGGCAAGTACGGCGAGGCCGCCCAGCCCCGCCAGGCCGCCGCCTGAGATGGACGCCGCGCATGAGGCCTTCCGCGACGAGGTGCGGAGCTTCCTCGCGGAGGCCCTGACCCCGGAGCTGCGGAGTTGGATGACGCGCCAGGCCGGCGTGTTCGCCGAGGGGGACCTGTGCCGGGTTTGGCACAAGGTGCTCTACGCCAAGGGCTGGGTCGCCCCGGCGTGGCCGGTCGAACACGGCGGGCCCGGCTGGACGCCGCTGCAACGCTTCATCTTCGCCGACGAGTGCGCCCAGGCCAATGCGCCGGTCCTGCCGGCCATGGGGCTGCAGATGTGCGGTCCGGTGCTGATGCGGCACGGCACGCCGGAGCAGAAGGCGTTCTTCCTGCCCAGGATGCTGTCGGGCGAGCACTACTGGTGCCAGGGCTATTCCGAGCCGCAGTCCGGCTCGGACCTGGCCTCGCTGCAGATCCGCGCGGTGCGGGACGGCGACGACTATGTGGTGACCGGTTCCAAGCTGTGGACCACCCACGCGCACCACGCCAACTGGATGTTCCTGCTGGTCCGGACCTCGACCGAGGCCAAGCCGCAGGCGGGGATCAGCTTCCTGCTCACCCCGATGGACGCGCCCGGGATCACCGTGCAGCCGATCATCAGCATCTCGGGCGAGCACGAGGTGAACCAGGTCTTCTTCGACGAGGTCCGCATCCCGGTGGCGAACCTGGTCGGCGAAGAGAACCAGGGCTGGACGGTCGCCAAGCACCTGCTGGAATTCGAGCGGGGCGCCGGGGCCGCGGCCAGCGCGCTGAACGCCCAGCTGCGGACCGCGCGGTCGATCGCCGAGGCGGAGGGCTGGTGGGGCGATGATCCCGCGTTCCGCCAGCGCTGGACCGAGCTCGACATCGAGCTGCAGGCGCTCGCCTTCGCCGAGCGCCAGGCGGCGGCCATGCTGATGGCGGGCCGCGACATCGGCAATACCATCGCCTCGCGGCTGAAGCTGACCGTCAGCACCCTGCTGCAGCGGATCACCGAGCTGGGCATGGGCGCCTTGGGCCCCTACGCGGCGGCCGATCAGAGCGGGGCGCTGGGCATGGGCGCCAACACGCCACCCGTCGGGCCGTCCTACGCGCTCACGCCCACGGCCAAGTACCTGAACAGCCGCGCCGCGACGATCTACGGCGGGTCCCAGGAGATACAGCACAACATTCTGGCGCGGATCATCCTCAGCGCCTGACTCTGCGATTGACTATGATGATAATCATCATCATGATCTAACCGAACCCTACAAGAGCGACCGCGTCAAAGCGGCGGCCGGAGGAAACGACGTGAACGCGATCGTCAAAGAATTCAAAGTCATCGATACCGACACCCACGTGATCGAGCCCTACGATCTGTGGACGACCCGGACGCCGAAGAAGTACGCAGACCAGGTCCCGCAGGTCCGCTGGGACCCGAACATGAACGAGGACGCCTGGTACTTTAACGGCGAGCGCACCGGCGCGGCCGCGGGCGCCGCCATGGCCGGCTGGCACGAGTATCCGCCCAAGCGCCCCCAGAAGCTGGAGATGGTCGACCCGGCCCTCTACCAGAACACCGCGCGCCTGAAGCGGATGGACGAGTACGGCATCTACGCCCAGATCCTCTATCCGAACGTCGCCGGCTTCGGCGCCGGCAAGTTCCTGGGCCTGGGCGACCAGGAGCTGATGCTGCTGTGCGTGCAGGCGTACAACGACTGGCTGACGGAGTGGGCCAGCGCCGATCCCAAGCGCCTGATCCCGCAGTGCGCCCTGCCGTTCTGGAACCTCGACCAGACGGTCGCGGAAATGACCCGCTGCGCGAAGCTGGGCCACAAGGGCGTGATCTTCTGCGCCGAGCCGGAGACCTTCGGCCTGCCCAAGCTGACCGACCCGCACTGGGACCGGCTGTGGGCGGCGGCCCAGGAACTCGGCATGCCCATCAACTTCCACGTGGGCGCCGGGGACATGTGGTATTTCGACATGATGCACCCCTCGGTGAAGCCGCACGCGGCGTTCGCCTCGATGGGGGCGCTGTTCTCGCTGGACCTGGCCCAGACGATTTCGCAGCTGACCTGCGGCGGGGTCTGCCACCGCTTCCCGAACCTCAACTTCGTGGTGGTCGAGAGCGGCGTGGGCTGGATCCCCTACCTGCTGGCCAGCCTGGACTACCAGTGGCTGAACTGCGGGGCCCACAAGGAGAACCCCGAGTACAAGCTGAAGCCCAGCGAGTTCTTCAAGCGCCAGATCTACGGCTCGTTCTGGTTCGAGACCAAGACCCTGCAGCCCACCATCGACATCCTGGGCGCCGACAACATCCTGTACGAGACCGACTTCCCGCACCCGACCAGCATGAGCCCCGGCCCGGCCACCTCGGCCATCGCGCCGGCGGACTACATGGAAATCGCCTTCAAGGGCGTCGACCGCGCGATCGTCGAGAAGATCGTCCACGGCAACGCGGCGCGCATCTACCACCTGGACTGAGCTTCCAAGCCTGCCGGTCGGGCCTCCGCCCGGCCGGCTTTTTTGCTTTCAGGCGGGAGACCAAGGTGGCGGACTATTTCGACATGACTGGCAAGGTCGTCCTGGTGACGGGCGGCAGCCGGGGGTTGGGCTATGAGATGGTCAAGGCGTTCGCGGCCAGCGGCGCCGACGTGATCGTCGCCAGCCGCAAGCTAGAGCCCTGCGAGGCGGTGGCGGAAGAGGTCCGCGCCATGGGCCGCCGCGCGCTGCCGGTGGCCTGCCACGTGGGCCAGTGGGACGCGCTGCCGGCCCTGGTCGAGGCGGCCTATGACACCTTCGGCAAGGTGGACGTGCTGGTGAACAACGCCGGCATCGCCCCCACCGCGCCGCGGTCGTCCGAGGTCACCGAGGAGCTCTTCGAAAAGACCGTCGGGGTGAACTTCAAGGGGCCGTTCCGGCTCTCGGCGCTGATCGGCGACCGCATGTTCGAGGCGGGCTCGGGCGCGATCATCAACGTCAGCAGCACGGCGGCGGTCCACGCCAGCGCGACCTATCCCGTCTATGCCGGCGCCAAGGCGGCGCTCAACATCATGACCCAGGCCCACGCCATGGAGTTCGGCCCCAAGGTGCGGGTGAACGCCATCATGTGCGGGCCCTTCTGGACCGACATCGCCAAGTCGTGGCGCGAGGAGGCGGACCGCAACTCGCCCGCCGCCATGAAGCGCATCGGCCGGCCGGAGGAGATCGCCACCACGGCCCTCTACCTCGCCAGCGACCGCTCCAGCTTCACCACCGGCGCCATCGTCCGCCTCGACGGGCTGGTGCCATGAGCGAAGCCGCCGCACCCGCACGGAAGTACCTGGGCCAGACGGTGGAGGTGAAGGCCGCCCACCGCATCGACGAGGGCCGCCTGGCTCAGTTCCTGGGCGACACGGTCCCAGGCTATGCCGGGCCGCTGGAGGTCCGCCAGTTCGAGGGCGGCCAGTCCAATCCCACCTACCTGCTGACCACGCCGGGCGCGAAATACGTCCTGCGCCGCAAGCCGCCGGGCGTGCTGCTGAAATCGGCGCATGCGGTCGATCGCGAGTTCCGGGTGATGAAGGCCCTGTTCGAGCGCGGCCTGCCGGTGCCCGAGCCGCTGGCGCTGTGCGAGGATGACAGCGTGCTCGGCACGGCGTTCTACGTCATGCGCCACGTGCCGGGCCGGGTGTTCCTGATCAGCGCCATGCCCGACCTGACGCCGGCCGAGCGAGCGGCGGTCTACGACTCCGCCAACGAGACCCTGGCCCGCCTGCACAGCCTCGACCACATGGCCGCCGGCCTTGAGGACTTCGGTCGCCCGGGCAACTATTTCGAACGCCAGATCGGCCGCTGGAGCCATCAGTACGAGGCCTCGAAGACCGCCGACATCCCCGAGATGGAGCGGCTTATGGAATGGCTGCCCAAGGCCGCGCCGCCGGCGGCGCCGGCGCGGCTGATCCACGGCGACTATTCGTTCCACAACCTATTGATCCACCCGACCGAGCCGAGGGTCGTGGCTGTGCTGGACTGGGAGCTTTCCACCACCGGCGACCCGCTGGGCGACCTGACCTACCACGCCATGGAATGGTATCGGCCGGACGACGGCGACGCGCGCGGCAGCCTGCGCGAGCTGGACCTCGCCGCGCTGGGGATCCCCGATCTGGAGGCCTATGTCGCGCGCTACTGCGAGCGCGTGGACCGCCCGCCGATCGGCAACCTGGGCTTCTACAAGGCCTACAACCTGTTTCGGGTGGCGGCGATCGTCCAGGGCATCGTCGGCCGCGCGCTGCAGGGCAACGCTGCGGCCGAGGGCGCCGCCCAGCAGGCCGCCCGCGTACGGCCGCTCGCCGAAGCCGCCTGGGGCTACGCCCGCGAGGCGGGGGCTTCCTGAAAGGACACGCCATGACGGCCACCATGCAACGCCAGTGGCAGGTCGCCGGCCGACCCGCCGGTCGCCCGCTGCTGGACGACGACTTCCAGCTCGCCCACGTCGAGGTGGCGCCGCCGGCCGTGGGTGAGGTGCTGGTCCGCACCGCCTATCTCGGCTTCGATCCGGCCCAGAAGAGCTGGATGGAGAACGCCGCCAGCTACATGAACCCCGTCGAGATCGGCGGCGTCATGCCCGGCTCGGGCGCCGGCGTGGTCGTGGAGTCGAAGCATCCGGACTTCGCACCCGGGGACGCGGTCTTCGGCCATCTGGGCTGGCAGGAGCTCGCCACGGTGCCGGGCAAGGCGCTCTACAAGGCGCCCCAGGGCGTGCCGTTGGACGCGGTGCTCAGCGTGCTGGGCGGCACCGGCCGCACGGCCTACCTGGCGTTGATGAAGGTGGGCAAGCCGGTGGCGGGCGACACCCTGCTGATCTCGGGCGCGGCCGGGGCGACCGGCTCGCTGGTCGGCCAGATCGGCAAGATCGCCGGCTGTCGGGTGATCGGCATCGCCGGCGGCCCGGAGAAGTGCGCCTGGCTGACCGGCGACCTCGGGTTCGACGCGGCCATCGACTACAAGAACGAGAAGGTCCGCACCCGCCTGCGCGAGCTGGCGCCGGGCGGCGTCGACATCTTCTTCGACAACATCGGCGGCGAGATCCTGAACGACGCCCTGGCGCGCCTGGCCCCGCGGGCCCGCGTGGTCATCTGCGGCGGCATCTCGCGCTACAATTTCGACCCCCGCAGCCAGGAGATGCCGCCGGGGCCGCGCAACTACTTCAACGTCGTGTTCACCGGGGCGACCATCCAGGGCTTCCTGATGCCCGAGTACGAGCGCGACTATCCCGAGGCCGACGCGCGGCTCGCGGCCTGGGTGCGAGACGGGCGGATCAAGCCCAGGGCCGACATGCTGGAAGGCTTCGAGAACGCGCCGGCCGCCCTCATGCGCCTGTTCGAGGGGCGCAACGTGGGCAAGCAGCTGCTCAAGGTTTCCTAGCGACGAATTGATTGCCCTGGCGGCAACGAAACCGCCGTGGCTTGCTTGACATTCGGATGATCATCATCATGATCATCCCTAATAGGCCAAACAATCGGCCATCCAGGGAAGAGACGTCAGGGGCCCGCCGCAAAGCGGGACTTCGCATTCATTCGCCTTTCGGGGCGGAGTGCGTCGCCGTGGCGCTCCCTTCTCAAATGCACATGCCGGCCGCAGCGCCGGCTTTGAGGGGGAGGATACGAATGTCGGTTCGCACAGCGCATCGGAAGCAGAAGCTCATGCACCGCGCCGGTCTGGCGGCGCTGCTCATAGGCGCGGGCTTGGCCGCGACGCCGGCGATGGCGCAGTCCGCCAGCGCAGGGGCCGCCGGATCCGACGCCGCGGCGGCGGCGGACGCGCCGGCCGACACCTCAAACCAAGTCGGCGAGATCGTCGTGACCGCCACGCGGCGCGAGGAGAAGCTCAGCAAGGTGCCGGTGGCCGTCACCGCGCTCAGCGGCGAACAGGTCAAGGCCGAGCGGGTCACCAACTTCGCCGACATCCCAGCCATGGTGCCCGGCGCGACGTTCGTGAGCACCAAGGGCCAGAGCACCGCCAACCTGCAGGTCCGCGGCCAGACGACGACGAACGACTCGCCCCACTTGGAGCTGCCAGTCGCCATCTTCATGGACGACATCTACTACGGCACCCTGGCCTCGTTTGACGCCGACTTCTTCGACATCCAGCAACTGGCGATCCTGCGCGGTCCGCAGGGCACCACCTTCGGCCGCAATGTGGTCGGCGGCGCCCTGCAGATCACGAGCAACAAGCCCACGCTGGGCGAGGCCTATGGCGAGACCAACATCACGCTCAGCACCTTCGAGCGTCACGACTCCTCGGGCTTCGAGACCCAGGGCTTCTACAACCTGCCGATCAACGCCTCGACGGCGATGCGTATCGCCTACAGCGTCAAGAACACCGACGGCTTCATGTTCAACCGGGCGACCGGCCACAACCTGTCCGACCAGAAGAGCTACGCCATCCGCCCGACGCTGCTGTGGCAGGTGAACGAAGATCTTCGCATCACGGCCATGCTGCAGTTCAACCACGAGAACATGTACGCCTCGGGCTACCAGTCGTTCGGGCAGGGCGCATTGGTCAACGGCCTGGGCGGCATCCAGCATCCCTGGGAGATCTCCCACGACGTCGACGGTCAGACGCGGCGCGATATCGTCGCCACCCAGCTGCGCGCCGACTGGGAACAGCCGATCGGCACCGTCACCTCGCTGACCAGCTACCGCACCTTGGACTCGTTCTATGAGGACGATGGCGACAGCTCGCCCCTGCCGCTGAACCGGCCCAGCATCAACCGCAGCAAGGAGTTCCAGTTCAGCCAGGAACTGCGGCTGACCTCGCCCAGCGGCCAGAAGCTCGAATACATCGCCGGCCTCTACTACAGCTTCGAGAACCTGAAGAAGGCGATCACCTTCGGCTTCAACGGGACGCTGCCCCAGTCGCGCCTGTCGCTCTTCACCGGCGGCCAGCGCCAGGACGCGGTGGTCACGGGCGACAACCACGTGCTCACGCTCGCGCCCTACGCCGAGCTGAAATACCACCTCACGGACCAGCTCGCGCTCACCGCCGGCGGACGCTACACATACGAGAAGAAGAAGGGCTACACGAGCCACGACCGCCGCACCGTGTTCTATGGCGCGCCGTTCGACGTCCAGTTCGAGGAGAGCTGGAGCAAGTTCACGCCCCGGGCGATCATCGAATTCACGCCGATGGAAGGGGCCTTGCTCTACGGCTCCGTGTCCACCGGCTTCAAGGGAGGCGGCTGGTCGCTGACCAGCACGAACCCCGTCGCCGCCGTCACCCCGCTGGAGCCGGAAACGAGCACCAGCTACGAACTCGGCTCCAAGCTTCGGCTGTTCGAGAACCGGCTGGTCTTCAACGTCGCGGCCTATCGGGCCAAGACCAAGAACGTGCAGGTCCGCACTCTGGTCAACGGCGTGCTGAACGACAACAACGCCGGCGGCATCCTGGTGAAGGGGATCGAGGTCGAGACGGTCGCCGCGCCGGTCGACAACCTGCAGATCGGGATCAACTACGCCTACACCGACGCCAGCTATTCGTCCTTCCGTGGCTGCACAGCCACCGGCCTCGACTGCAGCGGCAATCCGGTGCCGTTCGCGCCTAAGAACGACCTCAAGGTCTATGTGAACTACACCCTGGACCTCGGCGACAAGGGCAGCCTCATGCTGCACGCGGACGACCAGTGGGCGAGCTCGTTCCAGGTGTCGGCGACCCGCGGCCAGCCGATCGGGGTGCAACACACCGCGCGCAAGGACTTCATCAATCTGTCCGCGACCTACGAGCCGGCGAACGGCCCGTGGCGGGTGCAGCTGTGGGCCCGGAACGTGCTCAACCGCTGGAGCATGCCCGCGCCGGCCAACTACAACTTCTACTTCCTGAGCCCGACGGAGAACGCCGCGTTCGAGGTGGACCGCGGCACGATCAACCCGCCGCGCCAGGTCGGCCTCACCTTCACCTATCGCTTCGAATAGTCTTGTCCGGCCCCGGCGGCCCAGGCCGCCGGGCGCCCAGTAGGTAGATCATGGCCCAAGCCGACGCCCGCGACGATCTTCGCGCCAGCCGCTTCGGCCTGGCCATGCTGTTCGTGGTCGCGCTGTTCAACTACATCGACCGCTCGATCATCGCGATCCTGCAGGAACCGCTGAAGGCGGACCTGGGACTGTCGGACACCCAGCTCGGCGCCCTGACCGGGCTTTCCTTCGCGCTGCTCTACACCACCATGGCGCTGCCGATCGCGCGCCTGGCCGACGTGTGGAACCGCAAGCGCCTGATCGCCGGCGCGCTCGCGATCTGGAGCGCCGCCACCGCCGCCTGCGGCTTGGCCAACAACTTCGCGACACTGGTGGCGCTGCGCATGGGCGTGGCCTTCGGCGAGGCCGGCTGTGTCCCCGCCAGCCATTCGATGATCGCCGACTACTTCCCGCTGCGAAAGCGGGCGACGGCGCTGGCGCTCTGGGGGCTGTCCAATCCGTTCGGGACCATGCTGGGCTTCGCGGCCGGCGGCTGGATCACCCAGGCGATGAGCTGGCGCGAGGCCTTCATGCTGTTCGGCGTCGCCGGCGTCCTGCTGGCTCCGGCCGTCCTGACCATGAAGGAGCCCAGGCGAGGGCGGTTCGACGATCATGCCGACGCGCGCGCGCAGGTGCCGCTGCGCGAGGCGGTGGCGACGCTCTGGAAGCTGAAGGCGTTCCGCTTCCTGGCGGCCGGCGGGGCGGCGCACGCCTTCGTAGTGTTCGCCGCGCACAATTGGAACGCGCCCTTCTACGGGCGGGTGCATGGGATGCCGATCGGCCAGGTCGCCCTGTTCCTGGCGCTGGCGATCGGCCTGGGCGGCGGAGTGGGCCAGTTCGTGGGCGGCTGGATGGCCGACCGCATCGGCCGCGCCGACCGGCGCTGGTACATGTGGTTACCGGCCCTGGCGTCGGCCCTGCTGATCCCGATCTCGTTGGCGGTCTATCTGATCCGGGACACGCCCACCTCGATGGCGTTCGCCGTCGTCCAGGCGGTGCTGCTGAACGTCTGGTTCGCGCCCATCGTCGCCACAGCCCAGATGCTGGTGGCGCCGCAGATGCGGGCCTTCACCTCGGCGATGCTGGTGCTGATCGTCAACGTCCTGGGCCTCAGCCTCGGACCACTGATGACCGGCATGATCAGCGACGCCTTGCGGCCTGCGTTCGGCGCGGAGTCGCTGCGTTACGCCATCCTGGCGAGCATGGGCATGAGCGTCGCCGCCGCCGCCTGCTTCTTCCGCTCAGGCCAGCACCTGATGCGGGAACTGGAGGGCGCGCGCCCGGACGTCGCGCCGGAGGCCGCGGAGGCGGTGCGGGCGTAGGTGGACAACTCAGGAGTCCTGGCTCGGCTAGCCCCGGGCGATGACGGTCAGGGATTCGGCGTCAGCGCCACTGCACCTTCTCGCCCACCTTCAGCGGCCAGAACGCCTTGAAGTCGTCCACCGCGTGCCGGACGTGCTCGCGCATCCGGTGGGCCGCGAGCTCGGCGTCGCCGGCGATGATCGCCTCCGCCAGTTCGCGGTGATCGTGCACGATCTGCGTCTCCAGCTCGCCCCGCTCGGCGCTGGTCAGCACCTGCTCGGTGACGATAAAGCCGATCGAGCGCAGGGCGAGGGCCAGCACCTGGTTGTCGGCGAGCTCGGCGACGATGTCGTGGAACTGCAGGCCCTCGCGCACGGCCCATGCATGGCTCTCGTCCAGGAACGGCGTGAGAGCCACGCGGACCTTCTCGCGATCGGGGTTGAGCGCGGCGAGGCGGGCGAGCACCGGCTCGGTCTCCATCCAGGCCTGGAGCAGTTCGTCGTAGTTCGCACCCAGCATGTGCAGGTGCAGGGTGAGGGTGCGCGACAGGTTGCCGGGCAGCACGCGGCCGACCACCGTGCCGGCGCCCGGACCAGGCCGGATCCCGATCAGGCCCTGGACTTCGAGGAGGCGCAGCGCCTCGCGCAGCGACGAGCGGCTGACTCGGTACTGCACCAGCATCTCGGACTCGAGCGGCAGCCGGTCGCCCGGCAGCATCTTCTGGGCGACGATGTCGCGAACGATCTCGAGCGCCACGACCTCGGAGGTCTTCAGCGTCCGGCGCGTGAGCTCGTAGGAGACCGGCCGCGCCGGGACCCCTTCCGGCCCGGCGGCCGCTGGGGCCTGCTTTCCACGCGCACTCATACGATCGATCTTCCCCTGACAGCCCGGCAACGCGTTGGCGTAACCCGATTTGGTCCCAACACCGTGCGCCTAATGTCGTCCCCGGTCCACGCATCGGTGAGGATGCGACGCATGTTCATGATCATGATTGAGACCGGTCGCGCAAGTCGCGCTTTGCCGCCGGCCGCGCCGCCGATCGGACCTCGACGCCGTTGACAGGTCGACAGGGGAGTTCATAATGATGATTATAACGGATCGGGTGATTTTGACGCTGCCAGGCGTGGTCACAACAGGTCCAGCCTAGGGAGGGCGCCTTCGGGCGCTGTGCTTTGCATGCAGACCAGTGCCGCCAATTCGGCGAGCGATAGCCGGGCGCCGGGCGCGCGCCAGGGACCGCTGGCGGGGATCCGGGTGGCGGATTTCTGCTGGATGGGCGTCGGCGCCTGCGCCACGCGGGTGCTGGCCGACTTCGGCGCCACGGTGATCCGCATCGAGGACCGCAACCGGCTGGACATGCCCAGGCGCCTGCCGATCTACAAGGGCGAGGCGCGCACCTACGGCGAGGAAGACGCCAATCCGGACCCGAACAAGGGCGGCCTGTTCAACAACTACAACCGCAACAAGCTGGGCGTGACCATCAACATGCGCAGCCCCAAGGGCAAGGCGCTGGCCGACCGGCTGATCGCCTCGTCGAGCGTGGTGACCGAGAACTTCGCGCCCGGGGTGATGGAGCGCTGGGGGCTGACCTACGAGCGCCTGCGGGAACTGTCGCCGTCGGTGATCTACGCCCGGATGAGCGGCTTCGGCCACACCGGGCCGCACGCGGAGCACCGCAGCTACGGGCCCATCGTCCAGGCGGTGTGCGGGCTCTCCTACATCAGCGGCCTGCCGAACGAGGAGCCCTCCGGCTGGGGGCTGTCGTACATGGACAACGAGGCGGCATTCTTCAACGCCTCGGCCCTGCTCACGGCCATCTACCACCGCAACCTCACCGGCGAGGGCGCTGAGATCGACGTGTCGGCGGTGGAGGCGGGGATCAACCTCTTGGGCCCGATCCTGCTGGACGTCTCGGTGAACGGCCGCTCGACTCAGGACGGCAGCTTCCCGACCGGCAACCGCCTGGAACACCCGGACGCAGCGCCGCACGGCGTCTATCCCTGCGTCGGCGACGACCGCTGGATCGCCATCGCCGTCTTCAACGACGAGGAATGGCGAGCCCTGGTCTCGGTCATGGGTGGCCCGGCGTGGGCCAGCGAGGACCGTTTCGCCACCCAGGCGGCGCGGTTCGCCAACCAGGATGCGCTGGACGCCCTGGTGGGCGCCTGGACCGCCGACAAGGACCGCCACGGCCTGATGCATCGCCTGCAGGCGGCGGGCGTGCCGGCCGGCGCGGTGCAGACCGCGGAGGACACCAACGACCACGACCCGCAGATCGCGAGCCGCGGCGTCTTCTTCGAGATGGACCACCCGGTGATCGGCGAAGCGCGGTTCGAGGGCACGCCGATCCAGTTCTCGCGGACCGTCCAGGAGAACTGGCGCTCGGGACCGCTGCTCGGCGAGGACAACGCCCACGTCTTCAAGGGCCTGCTGGGCCTGTCCGAGGACGAGTACGAAGAGCTGGCCGCCGAAGGAGCGATCTGAGCATGGCCCAGGGACCCCATCCGCTCGCCGGCCTCAAGGTCGTCGAGGCGGCCTACGACATCGGCGGCGAGTTCGCCGGCCTGCTGCTGGCCCAGATGGGCGCCGAGGTGGTCAAGCTGGAGCCGCCGGAAGGCTCGCCCACCCGCCGCGTCGGGCCTTACGCCAAGGGCCGCGTCGACCCGGACAGCAGCCTGAATTTCTGGTTCTACAATTCCAACAAGAAGAGCGTCACCGCGGACCTCGCGACGCCGGACGGCATGGCCGTGCTGGCGGGCCGGCTGGCGGACGCCGACATCTTCATCTCAACCCTGCAGCCGGCGGCGCTGGCCGCATTGGGCCTGGATCTGCAGGCGCTCAGCGCCGCGCATCCCCGCCTGATCGTGCTGTCGATCACGCCGTTCGGCCTGACCGGGCCGTGGGCGGATTACAAGTCTTCCGACCTGGTGGCCCTGGCGGTCGGCGGCCCGCTGAACAGCTGCGGCTACGACGACCATTCGATCCCGCCGATCCGGCCGGGCGGCAACCAGGCCCACCACACGGTCACCAGCTTCGCCCAGATCGGCGTGATGCTGGCGCTGCTGGAACGCCAGAAGACCGGCCGCGGCCAGGTGCTGGACGTCTCGATGCACGAGGCCTGCGCGGTGAATGTGGAGCTGGCCAACCCGTACTGGTTCTATCCGCGGGTGCATGTGCATCGGCAGACCTGCCGCCACGCCCAGCCGTCGCCGACCCAGTCGGCGCTCTTCCGCTGCGCCGACGGCCGCTACGTCTACTTCGCCCTGATCCTCTCCGAGCCCAAGGCGTGGAACGCCCTGGTCAACTGGATGGATTCCAAGGGCATGGCCGTCCAGCTCACCGACCCGGCGTTCTCCGACGTCGCCTACCGCCAGGAGCACTTCCACGAGGTGCAGGAACTGGTGGAGTGCTTCTTCCTGATCCAGGACAGCCACGAGGCCTATCACGACGGCCAGGCGGCCGGCCTGCCGATCGGGGTGCTCAATGCCCCCGAAGACCTGTTCGAGGACGAGCACCTTAAGGCGCGCGAGTTCTTCGTGGACGTGCCGCACGAGGGCCTGGGCCCAGTGACCTATCCCGGCGCGATCTACCGCTTCTCCTCGTTCGGCGAGGTTCCACGCACGGCGGCGCCGAAGCTGGGCGAGCACACGGACGAGGCCTCCGGTACGGGCCCCGCCAGGACCCCGGAGGAGGTCGCCCCATGATTGACGACGAACTCGCCTTCGCCGGCCGCGACAAGTGCGCGGTGGTGGGCATCGGCCAGACGGCGTTCAGCCGCGACTCCGGGCGCGGAGTGCTGTCTCTGGCCACCGAGGCCTCGCTAAAGGCGATCGCCGACGCCGGCCTGACGGTCGACGACATCGACGGCATCGTCCGCTGCGAGCAGGACACCGTGCGGCCCTACAGCCTGGCCGCCTCGCTGGGCGCGAAGAACCTGCACTACTGGGCCGACACCGGTCCGGGCGGCGTGGCGCCCTGCATGATGATGGGCGTCGCCATGGGGGCGGTGATGTCCGGCCAGGCCAAGGCCGTGCTGGCGTTCCGCTCGCTGAACGGCCGCTCGGAATCGCGGCTTGGCGCCGGCACCAGCCGCATGAGCGCGGACGTGGTCGGCGGCTTCGGCAGCTATGACGAGTTCTTCCTGCCCTACGGCCTGCAGACCGCCGGTCAGACCTTCGCCCTGATGGCGCGCCGGCACATGCTGGACTACGGCACCACGCCCGAGCAGCTGGGCGCCGTGGCCATGGCCTGCCGCGAGCACGCCAACCGGACGCCGCACGCCCAGATGGCCGACCGGCCGATGAGCCTGGACGACTATCTCTCGGCGCGGATGATCTCCTCGCCGCTGCGGCTGTTCGACTACTGCCTGGAGAGCGACGGGGCCTGCGCCGTGGTGATCACCAGCGCCGAGTGGGCCAAGGACCTGCCGAAGCCGCCGGTGCTGATCCGCGCCGTGGCCGGCGGCGCGCCGCGTGATAATCGCGCCGGCATGATGTTCCCGGCCATCACCCGCGACGACATCACCGAGCTGGGCGGCCGCCAGGCGGGCGCCGAGCTGTGGCGCCGCGCGGGCGTCGGGCCGAGCGAGATGGACATCGCCCAGATCTACGATTGCTTCACCATCAGCGTGATCCTGCAGCTCGAGGCCTACGGCTTCTGCGGCAAGGGCGAGGGCGGGCCGTTCGCGGCCTCCGGCGCGCTCAAGCTGGGCGGCCAGCTGCCGATCAACACCGGCGGCGGCCACCTCTCCGAGGGCTACGTCCACGGCATGAACCACATCGTCCAGGCGGTGCGGCAGCTGCGCGGCGAGGCCGACATGCAGGTTCCCGACGCCGAGCTCTGCATGTGCACGGGCGGCCCGCTACCGGTGGGCTCCAGCGTCGTCTTCAGGAAGGCCGCGTGATGGGCGCCCATTCGATCCTGCCCTACGCCAGCGACCGCGAGACCGCGGGCTTCTTCGACGCCGCGGCCGAGGGACGGCTGGTCTATCGGGCCTGCAACGACTGCGACCACGCCCTGCATCCGCCCACGGACCACTGCCCGCACTGCGGCGGCTGGAACACCGCCTGGCGCGACGCGAAGGGCACCGGGACCCTGCACACCTGGACCACGGTGATGCACCAGATCCATCCGGACTTCCCGGCGCCCTACACCCTGGTCGTCGTCGAACTGGACGATGCGCCCGAGGTCCGCCTCATGGGACGCCTGGACGGCGAGCCGGCGCTGGCCCCGGGCCAGCCGATGCAGGTGTGGTTCGAACGGCTGGGCGACGGGCCGACCCTGCCGCAGTGGAAGCCCGCCGGGAATTGAGGAGCAGAGCGTGAGCCGCAAGCCGACCTTCGGGATCACCACCTACAACTACGAGCCGCAGGACCTGCTGGCGCTGGCCGCCCATGCCGAACGGCTGGGCTTCGAGGGCCTCTGGTTCGGCGAGCACTACGTCAGCCCGCGGAGCTACGTGGGCCACCATCCGTCGCGGAAGGAGACTCCCGCCGACAAGAACGACGCCCGCGACAAGGAGATCATCGGCGACGAGGTCCGCATCTACGACCCCTGGTTCCTGCTGGGCGCGGTCGCGGGCGCGACCAAGCGGCTGAAGGTGGGCACCGCCATCTGCATCGTGCCGATGATGAACCCGCTGCTGCTGGCGCGGGCGACGATCACCGCCCATGACGTGTCGGGCGGCCGGTTCCTGCTGGGCACCGGCGCTGGCTGGCTGAAGGAGGAGTTCGACGCGGTGGGCATGCCGTTCGAGACCCGCGGCGCCCGCCTCGACGAGACCATCGAGATCCTCCGGAAGGCCTGGGCGGGCGGCTACTTCAGCCACGAGGGCGAGCATTTCCGCTTCGGCGAACTGCAGATCTCGCCGCATCCGGTGAAGGTGCCGCTGATCTGCGGGGGCAATACCGGCCCGGCGCTGCGCCGGGTCGCGCGGGTGGCCGACGGCTGGATCAACTCCGCCAAGATCACCCTGGATGAGGCGCGGGCGCTGCGCGACACCATCGAAGGCGCTCGCCAGGCGCAAGGCACGGCTGGCCGGCCCTTCGACTACTTCGTCCGTCCCCACACGCCCGCCGCCGAGGATGTCGGCGGCTATGTGCGCGAGGGCTTCGACAACATCGTGCTGTGGGGGCCAGACGTGTGGCCGAACGATCCTGGCGTCGCGCTGGAGACCAAGGTGGCGGGCCTGGAGCGCGTGGCGCGCGACCTGGGCCTCGTGGCGCCGGCAGAGGCGGCCGCCTGATGGACCTGAAACCTGGTTCGCGCTGGAAGAGCGCAGTGTGCGCCACCGAGGCGGTGGTGGTCCGGCCGCCCACGAGCGCCGTGACGCTGGAGTGCGGCGGCCAGCCGATGGTCGCCCACGCCGCCACGGCGCCGGAGGGCCTGGCGGCGGCGCCTGACCTGTCGGGCGGCAGCCTGGTCGGCAAGCGGTACGCCGACGCCGAGACCGGCCTCGAGGTGCTCTGCGCCAAGCCGGGCGTGGGCTCGCTGTCGCTGTCCGGGCGCCTGCTGGTGGTCAAGGACGCCAAGAAACTCCCCTCGTCGGACTGACGCATGCACACCGGACTGCTTCTGGAGATGGCCGCGGACGCGTTCCCCGAACGCCTCGCGACCGGGCCGCGTGACGCGGCGACCACGTTCGGGGACCTCGCGGCGCAGGCGCGCGCCGGTGCGGCCTGGCTGGCGGCGCAGGGGCCGGGGAGCATCGTGTTCCTTGGGCTCAATGGTCCTGCTTTGCCGGCGGCGATCTTCGCGTCCGCTGCGCTGGGCCGGCCCTTCGCACCGCTGAACTATCGCCTGCCCGACGCGGACCTGCGCGCGCTGCTGGCGCGGACGGCGCCCTCGGTGGCCATCGCCGACGACGACATGCTGCCCCGCGTGGCGGGAACGCCAGGCGTCGCCCTGGTGAGCCGCAGCGCGTTCGAGGTCGCTTGCCGCGATCCTGCCCTCGGCGCAGGGGACCTCGAAGCGACCGAGCCCGACATCGCCGTCCTGCTGTTCACCAGCGGCACCACGGGCGAGCCGAAGGCCGCCGTGCTGCGCCACCGCAACCTGGCGGCCTATGTGATCTCCACCGTGGAGTTCATGGGCGCGGAAGAGGACGAGGCGGCGCTGGTGAGCGTGCCTCCCTACCACATCGCCGGTGTCTCCGCGGTCCTGACCGGGATCTACGGCGGCCGCCGCATCGTCCACCTGGAGGCGTTCACGCCGCAGGAGTGGGTGGCCACCGCCGCGCGCGAAGCCATCACCCACGCCATGCTGGTGCCGACCATGCTGGGCCGGGTGCTGGACGTGCTGGAGGCGACGGGCGAGCGGCTGCCCGCGCTGCGCGCCCTGTCCTACGGCGGCGGGCGGATGCCCACGGCGGTGATCCAGCGCGCGCTGCGGCTGCTGCCGCACGTGGACTTCGTCAACGCCTACGGCCTGACCGAGACCAGCTCGACCATCTCGGTGCTCGGGCCGGACGACCATCGCCGCGCCATCAGCTCCGACGATGCCGAGGTGCGGGCGCGCCTGGGCTCGGTGGGCCGGCCGCTGCCGAGCGTGGAGGTGGAGATCCGCGGACCGTCCGGCGAGGTCCTGCCGCGCTGCATCTCCGGCGAGGTCTATGTCCGGGGCGAGCAGGTGTCGGGCGAGTACCTCGGCCGCAAGCTGACCGGCGACGATGGCTGGTTCGCGACCCGTGACGCCGGCTGGATCGACCTGGAAGGCTATCTGTTCCTGGAAGGCCGGCTGGACGACGTGATCGTGCGCGGCGGCGAGAACATCTCGCCAGGCGAGATCGAGGACGCGCTGCGCACCCATCCGGCGGTGGCCGACGTGGCCGTGGTCGGCGCGCCCGACGAGCAGTGGGGCGAGCGCGTGGCCGCCTTCGTCGTGGCGCGCGGCGCTGCGCCGTCGCCGGACGAGCTGGGCGCCTGGGTCAAGGCCCGACTGCGCTCGACCAAGACCCCGGAGACCTGGGTGTTCCGCGACGAGCTGCCCTACAACGAGACCGGCAAGCTGCTGCGGCGGGTCCTGAAGCAGGAACTGGCGGGGGAACGGGAAGCCGCGGCCTAGGAGCCCAACCACAACCCCTGGAATTTGGGCGTGGGCCTACCGACGATAGACTGGGTCGCTGCGGTCGCGCCGCCCGCGGTGCTCCGGCGGGCCGGACCAGAAGCCGCCGTCACTGGACGGCTCGTAGCGCATCCACTCGTTGATCCCCCAGCGCTCGGCGATCTTCCAGACGCCGCCGCGGCGCTCGAAGCGGTCCACGTAGCGCCCGCCCATGAAGCGGTCCTCATGCGGCCGGCGGCCGGGCGGCGGGACCGCGCCGAAGCGGTGGTGGGACGTGAAGTAGGTCTCGGCGTGGGCCGTCTCGCCGGCCAGCTCGATGGAGACCGGACCGAGCTGATGGTGCGTCGCCTCCACCTGGCGGCAGATCGCCAGGGCGAAGCCGCAGAAGTCGGCGGACAGGCCATCGAAGCTGCCGTGGTGGTGCCGCGAGTCCGGGTGGAAACAGCCGCGGAGCAGGTCCTCGTCGCAACGGTCGATGGCGCGGACATAGGCCAGCACCACCTCGCTGATCTCCGCCCGGCTGGTCAGGGCGTCGAGACGGTCGTCAGGCATGCTGGCCCTCCAGCTCCAGGGCCTCGGCCAGCGCCGCTTCGAGCAGGACCTCGGCGCGGCGGAACAGGGCGGGGTCCACCGCCGCGCCGCTGGCGGCCACTGTGTCGGCGAGCTGCTCCGGGCGGGAGGCGCCGACGATGGCCGAGGTGACGTCTGGGTTCGACAGCGCCCAGGCCACCGCGAACTGGGCCGCGGTCAGCCCGGCCTCGGCGGCGAGGGGGATCAGGGCCTGGGCGGCGGCCAGCACCGGTGGGCTGAACCAGCGGCGCAGGTGGACGCTCATGGCCGGGCTCTCGCCGCGCCAGCCGTCCGGGAACGGAGAGCCCGGCGGATAGCGGCCGGCCAGGACGCCCTGCGCCAGCGGCGCCCAGACCAGCTGGCCCAGGCCCAACTCCCGGCCGAGCGGGAAGACGCCCGTCTCGGGCTCGCGCCAGAGTATGGAATATTGCGGCTGGCTGGAGACGAACCGTTCGACGCCCGCCATGGCGGCGGCCTCGCGCACCTTGTCCAGCGGCCACTCGCTGAAGCCCAGCCAGCGGACCTTGCCCTGCCGGACCACCTCGCTGAGCGCGTCCATGGTCTCGGCCAGCGGCGTGTCGTCGTCGTAGCGGTGGCACTGGTAGAGGTCGACGTAGTCGGTCTTCAGGCGGGTGAGCGAGCCGTCGATCTGCTTGAACACCTGGGCCCGCGACAGGCCGCGGTCGGTGTCGGTCATCGGCCCCCAGAGCTTGGTGGCCAGCAGGTAGCGGTCGCGCGGGACGCCCTCCAACGCTTCCGCCAGCAGCCGCTCGGACTCGCCCCAGCCGTAGACATTGGCGGTGTCAAAGAGGTTGACTCCCAGGTCCAGCGCCCGGCGCACGCAGGCGACATGGCGGGTCCGCACTTCGCCCTCGCCGTAGCTCAGCCACGTCCCGAGCGCGATCTCCGAGACGACCAGATCGCTCGCTCCAAGCCTGCGGAATCGCACATCAACCTCCCAGACGGTTTTTATTGATCATCATCATAAATACCGTACGCTCCATCATAAGCAACAAGACGGGAGGCGCGCCGCGGTCTCGGCCCGGCGCGGATGGGCAGGAGATGACGACCGCAGCCAAGAAGGCGGAGGGCCTGCTCTTCGACATCGTCCGCGACATCGTCGCCGACGGCCTGAAACCCGGGGACCGGCTGCCGCAGCAGGCCGAAATGATGCGGCGTTACGGCGCCGGGGCGACGCCGCTGCGTGAGGCGTTGCGGATGCTGGAGCTGTCGGGGCTGGTGTCGGTGCGGCCCGGTCCGACGGCCGGCGCCACCGTCGAGGAGGCCAATGCCGAACACCTGGCCGTGCTGGTGGCGGCGTTCCTTTCCATGGCCGGCGTGACCCATGGCGACCTGCTGGACGCCTGGGCGGCGACGGAGCCGCTGCTGGCGGCGGCCGCAGCGGCCAATCCGGACCGGGCCGCGGTCTCGGCCGAGCTGGCCGCCTTCGCCGCGGAGGCGGAGAGCGACGAGCCGGTGACCCCGACCCACGCGATCGATTTCCACGACGCCGTCGCGCGGGCGGCGGGCAACCCGGCGCTGCGGCTGGTGGCGCAAGTGCTGTCCTATGTGGTGGCCGACCTCTACTGGGCCGCGACCAACGTCCCGGCGCCGGCGCGCGCGATCCGGCACGATCATCACGAAATCGCCGAAGCCATCCTGGCGGGCCAGGCCGAGCGGGCCTATCGCGGCATGGCGGCCCATGCGCGCAGCACCTCGGGCGGCATCCTGGACCGGGTTGGCCGTCGGCGGGACGAGCCCTTCGTCCTGCCGCGCCGGCGCGTGGGCGCCGCGCCCTACCGCCACCGGCCGCTGGTGCGCGGCGGCCCCTATCCGACCGGCGGGGCCAACGGCTCGGCGAAGTAGCCCAGGGCGAGCCGGCCCCCGTCGGCGAAAATGGTCTGGCCGGTGACGTAAGACGCGTCGTCGCTGGCCAGGAAGGCGGCGATGGCGGCGATCTCGCCCGGCTGGCCCAGGCGGCCCAGCGGGATGCGCGACAGCACCTTCTCCATGGCCGCGCCGTCCGACCCGACCACGGCCGCGACCATGGGCGTGACCACGGGACCCGGACCGACCGCGTTCACCCGGATGCCGTAGGGGGCGAGCGACAGGGCGGTGGTGGCCGTCAGCTGCTTCACCGCGCTCTTGGAGACGGCGTACGGGATCTGGTCCCCGCCGGCCATGACGGCGGCCACCGAGGCGACATTGACCACGGCGCCGGAGCGCCGCGGGGACATCCGCCGCGCCGCCGCCTGGGTGGCCAGCAGGGCGGAGGTCACATTAATCGCCATCACCCGCTCGAACTCGGCCAGGGGCAGGTCCGGCAGCTTCACGGCGCGGCCGATGACGCCGGCGTTGTTCACCAGGATGTCGAGCGGGCCCAGGAGCCGGTCGGCCGCCTCGAACATCGCCTCGATCGCGGCGGGGTCCGAGACGTCGGCGATCGAGGAGGGCTGGCCCAACCGTGCGGCTTCCTCGGTCACCGCGGGATCGATGTCGCTAAGCAGGACCTGGGCGCCTTCGGCCGCCAGGCGCTCGGCGACGGCCAGGCCGATGCCGCGGGCCGCGCCGGTCACGATGGCGCTGCGGCCCTCAAAGCGTTTGCTGGTCACGCCGACGTCCTCCCGACTTTTGTTATTGGTTTATAGTGATCATAGTAATCAATTGAGCTCAAGCGACTCAGCAGGGCCGCAGCTCGTGGCGCCTCGCCTCCACCAGGTCGCGCAGCCAGGCGCGGACGACCCGCATGCGGGCGGTGTCGTGCACCTCGCGGTGGGTGCTGAGCCAGAAGCGGCGCTCGATGAGGATTTCGGGAAGCACGCGTTCGAGGCCAGCGGCCAGGAAGCAGGGCAGCACGCCGACCCCGCCGCCGGCCGCGATCATCTCCCGCTGGGCCTGGATCGAGGAGCTGGCGAGGGTCGGGACGAGGCCGGGCGAGACCTCGTCCAGGTAGCGCAGCTCCGAGGCGTAGAGCAGGTCGTCGATGTAGCCGACGATCTGGAGGCCGGCGAGGTCGGCGACGGCGGCGGGCCGCCCGGTCCGCGCCAGGTAGTCCGGCGCGCCGTAGAGCGCGAGCTGGTAGCCCGTCAGCGGCTCGACCACCAGCCGCTGCGCGTCCGGCGGGCTGAGGGTGATCGCCATGTCCACCTCCCGGCGGGTGGGCGACAGGAACCCCGCGCGGGCGGCCAGCTCGACCCGCAGGCCCGGACGCGCCGCGGCGAGCTGCGGCAGCGCCGGGGCCAGCACCGCCGAGCCGAAGCCCTCCGCCGTGCTGATGCGCACCGTGCCGGCGACCACGTCGGGGTGGATCACCCGGGCGGCGGCCTCCATGGCCTGCTCCGCGTCGAGGGCGATGTCGAACAGCTGGGCGCCGGCGGCAGTCAACAGCAGGCCGGTGGGCGAGCGGACGAACAGCGTCGACTTGAGCGTCGTCTCCAGCCGCGCCACGCGCCGCCCGACGGTGGCGGTGTCGACGCCCAGCCGCTGGGCGCCCGCACCGAGCGACCCGGCCCGCGCGGCGGCGAGGAAGATGCGGAGGTCGTCCCAGTCAAACATGGTCTTGCATTCTTGCGCTATAGATCATGCAACAATGCAATAGGCGGTGGCCGGCCCTGCGCATAGGTCTGCCCCATGCGAGAGATCCTTCACTTCATCGATGGCGCGGCGTTCACGGGCGCGTCGGGTCGCTATGGCGACGTGTTCAACCCCAACACGGGGGAGGTGCAGGCGCGCGTGCAGTTCGCCACCGAGGCGGAGGTGGACCGGGCGGTGGCCTCGGCGGTGCGGGCGCAGCAGACCTGGGCGCTGGTCAACCCGCAGCGGCGGGCGCGGGTGCTGTTCGAGTTCAAGCGGCTGATCGAGCGCGACATGGACGCGCTGGCCGAGCTGCTGTCGAGCGAGCACGGCAAGGTGATCGCCGACTCCAAGGGCGACATCCAGCGGGGGCTGGAGGTCATCGAGTTCGCCTGCGGCGTGCCGCACCTGCTGAAGGGCGAGTACACCGAGGGCGCCGGGCCGGGGATCGACGTCTATTCCATGCGCCAGCCGCTGGGGGTGGCGGCGGGGATCACCCCGTTCAACTTCCCCGGCATGATCCCGATGTGGATGTTCGGGGTGGCCATCGCCACCGGCAACAGCTTCCTCCTCAAGCCGTCGGAGAAGGACCCGAGCGTGCCGGTGAAGCTGGCCGAGCTGATGATGGAGGCCGGCGCGCCGAGTGGCGTGCTGAACGTGATCCACGGCGACAAGGCCGCCGTCGACGCCATCCTCGACCATCCGGACATCAAGGCCGTCAGCTTCGTCGGCTCCTCCGACATCGCCCACTACGTCTATTCGAGGGGCACGGCGCACGGGAAGCGGGTGCAGGCCATGGGCGGGGCCAAGAACCACGGGCTGATCCTGCCCGACGCCGACCTGGAACAGGCCACCAAGGACATCATCGGCGCGGCTTACGGCTCGGCCGGGGAACGCTGCATGGCCCTGCCGGTGGTGGTGCCGGTCGGCAAGAAGACCGCCGACGAGGTCCGCGAGCGGGTGCTGGCCGAGCTGGAGACCCTGAAGGTGGGGATCTCCACCGACGCGGCCGCCCAGTACGGCCCGGTGGTCTCGGCCGCCCACAAGCAGAAGATCAGCGACTACATCCAGATGGGCGTCGACGAGGGCGCCGAGCTGGTGGTCGACGGGCGCGGCTTCTCCCTGCAGGGCTACGAGCAGGGCTTCTTCATCGGCCCCAGCCTGTTCGACAACGTCAAGAAGGGCATGAAGACCTACCACGAGGAGATCTTCGGCCCGGTGCTGCAGATCGTCCGCGCCGAGAGCTTCGAGGAGGCCCTCGACCTGCCCAGCTCGCATCAGTACGGCAACGGCGTGGCGATCTTCACCCGCAACGGCCGCGCCGCGCGCGAGTTCGCAGCGAGGGTCAACGTCGGCATGGTCGGCATCAACGTCCCCATCCCGGTGCCGGTCGCCTACCACACCTTCGGCGGCTGGAAGCGCTCGGCCTTCGGCGACGCCAACCAGCACGGCATGGAGGGCGTCCGCTTCTACACCAAGGTCAAGACCATCACCGCCCGCTGGCCCGAAGGCGCCGTCGAGGACTCGGCCTTCGTCATCCCCACGATGAACTAGAGTCGGCGCTGATCCGGGCCACGAGCTCCTTCAGGAGCTTGGCGGCCAGGACGGCGGTCATGCCGTTCACGTCGCGGTCCGGGTTCAGCTCGACGATGTCGCCGCCGATCACCGGGCCGGGCGTCTTCCAGATCACGTCGAGCACCTCGCGGGTGGTGAGGCCGCCCGGCTCGTGGTGGGACACGCCCGGCGCGAAGGCCGGGTCCAGGCCATCCAGGTCGATGGAGATGTAGGTCGGCCCGGCGGGCAGGGCGGCGAGGCCGGCGTCGTGCTCATGCGGTGCGAAGACCTTCACGCCATACCGCTTCGCCTGGGCGATCAGGTGGGCGTTGGGGGTGCGGATGCCGAGCTGGGTGATCCCGGCCGCCAGCCCGTTCTCCATGATCCGCGCGAAGGGTGAGGCGTGGCTCAGCGGATCGCCCTCGAAGTCCTCATAGAGGTCGGAGTGGGCGTCGATGTGCACGATCTGCGGCGGCGCGATCCCGGCGGCCGCCACGCCCGCCAGGATCGGGTAAGTCACGGCATGGTCGCCGCCCAGCGCCACCGCCGGCCCGTCGGCGAAGGCCTGGCGCACGGACTCCACCATCCGCTCGAAGTCGCCGGCGTCCTCGCGCAGCGGCGCATCGCCAAGATCGCGCAGGGCCTCCGCGTCCAGCACCAGGCCGTTGGTCGCCGTCAGGTGGCTGTGGCTGGAGTGCAGCGCCTCGCGGATCGCCGGCGGCGCCTTGGCGGGTCCGCGCAGGAACGAGGAATGCTGATCGGTGGGCAGGCCCAGGAGGGAAACGCGGCGCATCCGGCAAAGCTAGTTGCGTCGCCGGCCCAAAATAAGGGCTGTCGACGACCGGCCGAGCTTTTCCCGTCGCGAACCAGGCCGAAGCTGTGGTGTTGATGGCGCACGGAGAGCTGCAATGACCCGAACCCGCACCCTGGTCGCCCTCATCCTCGTCCTGATCGCCGCCGGCGTCGGCGGCTGGGCGTTCTGGAACTACGAGATGCGCTGGTGGCCCAAGACGGTCACCCGCCACCAGGCCGAGATCGTCCGCATCCTGGAGAGCTCCGGCTGGGCCTCGCCCGGCTTGCCGGGCAAGCGGCTCTACATGGTCTCGTTCCGAACCTGTCCCGATTGCCTCCGCTTCAAGGAAGAGGAGTTCCCCAAGCTCCACGCCAAGGGCGTCGACACCCGCGTGATCGAGATCGCGCGCCGCGACCGCAACGGGATCTCGAAGTCGACGCCGGCCGAGCGCGCCACGGTGGCCCAGGTGTGGCTCACCCACGACTGGAAGATCCTGGAGGCCTGGGAAGCCGTGCCCGCCGACGCCTGGAAGGCGCCGGGCATCCCACCGGCCGACGGCGACATGGCCCGCACCGCGGTCGTCGAGGCCGGCCGCAAGATGGTCGACGACCTCACGCCGCTGATGAAGGCCAACGGCGTGAACTTCGCCTACCCCCTGCTCGTCTGGTGGGACGACAAGGGCCGGATGCGCGCCTGCGCGTGCGAGAAGCGCGAGACCTACCGCTTCGTGCGCAGGGAGCTGGGGGTCTAGCTCCGCCGGCTGACGATGTCCTTGTTGGCGGTGCGGGTCTTGGACCCCTGCAGGCGGTCGGTCTCGAAACCCTCGCCGCGGCGGCTGTGATTGGAGCCGTACTGCGCCTCGGCGTCGGGCGCTTCGCCCCATTCCTCCTGCGGCCGGTCGCTCTGGCCCAGCTTGTGGATATCGACGTTGGCAGGCGTGCCTTCGCCCAGCTCGGGGGCGTGCGGCTCAAAGCTGCGGTCTTCTTGATCGGCCATGCGCGTCTCCTGGGTTGGACAAACAGAACCCCCCTCGGACGCCGCCCGTTCCTTGCGCTCGCGTCTTCGCGCGGCTAGGCGGGACCCATGGTCTCAGCCCTGCAAGCCGCCTACGACTCACGTGTCCGTGACGGCTCGATCCGGCCCGACCCGGCACAGGCCGCGGCGCTGGCCCCCCTCGTGCGGCTGGAGGCGGCGCTGGCCGCCGACGCCCCCAAGGGCCGGCTGAAGAAGCTGTTCCACAAGCCGGAAGGCCAGCGCGGCGTCTACCTCATCGGCCCGGTGGGGCGCGGCAAATCCATGCTGATGGACCTGTTCTACGAGACCTCGCAGGAGGCTTCGCGACGGCGCACCCACTTCCACGTCTTCATGGGCGAGATCCATCGGCTCATCGACGCCTGGCGCAAGGGCGACGCCGCCGCCCGCAAGGCGAAGTTCGGCCAGCACAAGGGCGACGACCCGATCCCGCCGGTGGCCGACTACGTCGCCGATCAGGCCCGCCTGCTGTGTTTCGACGAGTTCCAGGTCACCGACATCGCCGACGCGATGATCCTGGGCCGGCTGTTCTCGGCCCTGTTCGAGCGCGGCGTCACCCTGGTGGCCACGTCGAACCGCCTGCCGGACGAGCTCTACAGGAACGGCATCAACCGCCAGCTCTTCCTGCCGTTCATCGACCTGCTGAAGAGCAAGGTCGAGGTGGTGACCATCGCCGGGCCGCACGACTATCGGCTCGACCGCCTGCGGGCGGCGGGGACCTGGTTCTCGCCCATCGATCCGGACAACGACCGCCAGTTCGACGCCCTGTGGGCCGAGATGCTCGGGCACGAGGAAGAGAGCGGCGAGACCCTGGAGGTGCTGGGCCGCAAGGTGCACTTCCCGCACGCCGCCGGCGGCCTGCTGCGCGCCACCTTCGCCAGCCTGTGTTCCGTGGCCTTGGGGCCGAACGACTACGTCGCCATCGCCGCCCGCTTCCACACGGTGTTCCTGGACAGCGTGCCCAAGCTCGGCCCCAACCGGCGGGAGGAGGCGCGACGCCTGGTGATCCTGATCGACGCCCTCTACGAGGCGAAGACCCACCTGATCGTCCTGGCCGAGGCCGAACCCACGAAGCTCTACCCCGAGGGCGACGGCGCCTTCGAGTTCGAACGCACGGCGTCGCGGCTGCAGGAGATGCGGTCCGCGGGCTGGCTGGAGGATCGGTAGGGCGCGCCTATCCCTTCTTGCTCGTCATCCCCCGGCTTGTCCGGGGGATCCATCCCTCGGCGGCACGGCTGTGGGAGCGGGCCGCGCTGACGCGGCCCGCTGCAGGGACTTGCGGCGGCTGAACCATGGGTCCCCCGGACAAGCCGGGGGATGACGAGTTGGGAAGGGGGAGTGGCGGGCGTCTAGCCCGAGCTCTTCCAGGGCGGCTCGGCGTAGCCCTCCAGGTCTCGGAGCCAGCTCTTGATCACGTCGATGTCGGGCGCGGGCAGGTCGCGCCAGCGGGCGACATTCTCGGGATTGAGCTCCATCTCGGCGCAGATGTCGGCGACGTGCTCGTCGAGATCGCGGGTGACGAAGGCGTCCTCGCAGCGCTCGTCGATCAGCCAATCCTCCAGCCGGCGATAGAGTTCGCCCCCCAGAAGCTGCTCGGCTTCCAGCTCGCTCTTCTCGAAGCCCTCCGACCAGATGACCCGGCGCACCGCGGTGCGCAGGTCGTCGGCGCGCCGGTTGGCGGCCTCGATGTCGCGCGGGAAGGCGCGGCGGGGCGGCTCGCCGTCCACGGTCGGCGGATTGAGGATCGCGTCGCGACGCGCCTCCTGGGCCGCCTCGCGCGCGTCGCGGGCGGCGGAGCGTTCGAACCGCTCGTGCAGGGCCAGCGACTGGCGAAGGGAGCGGCCCATGCGCTGGTAGGTGCGGCCCTTCTCGGCTTCCTCGGGGGTGTCGATGGCGGCGAGATAGCTCGCGTGCGCCGCCTCGGTGGCGACGAGATCCAGCTCGGCCAGCTTCGCCAGCATCTGCTGGCGCCGTTCGGCGATGTCCGCGCCCTGCGACATGAACGCAACGAGAACATGGGGCGTGAGCGGGAGTCAAAGTTGTTCGTGGTTTTCTTCCCCTCTCACGACGTGGGAAGGGGGGACCGCCCGCCGAGCCGCAGGCGAAGAGCGGGGGGTGGGAAGGGCAAGCGGCGGCAGTGAGGTTCGACCGGGCGGCGTCGGGCGGCGTGGATGGGGCTTGCCCTCTCCACCCCCCGCTCTTCGGCGGGCGGTCCCCCTCTCCCACTGCGTGGGAAAGGAAGGACGCGGGGGTGGGTTGGGTCAAAGTCCGGGCGTCGAGCGTGCGCCGCCGCCCGGACGCCTCAAGGACGAGCCGCTGGCGCGGCCGCGCTGGCGCGCGGCCCTTGACCCGCCCGAGCGACGGCGCTTGTGGGCTGCCGTGGACTTAAGGCGCAGGGTGCGCGTTGCGCGCCCGGTTTCGACCCGTTGCGGAAGTTCGAGCTGTGCCATGCGCATCGAGGCGCTACCATGCAACGCGACGGGAACGACGAACGAGTCGCCACATGCGTCTTCTCCGCGGTCCGTTGACCATGCTCTTGATCGCCGCTGGCGTGGGGGCAGCGAGCATCCTCCCAACTCTGCGAAAGTCGACAGCAGTAGAGATCCCCTTGACGCAAGAAGGGCGGTCCATTCGGTCGCCGACCTTTCGAGCAGACTACAGTGAGGACTATTTGGTCGAAGTGGATCTGGAGAAGCCCCTCAAGCTCGACGCTTCAGGTTGCGTTACGCCAGAGGGCCGTCCGATATCCCCGTGTGAACGCCCGGTGGCGATAGCGGTCGCCTGGACCGTTACAAGGCGAGGACGGCTTGTAGGCTCTGGCCCTGATATCGCGCCCTTCTCGAATGGCGGTCGTGAAATCTCACTTGGTCGCGTTCCATTGATCGCTGGCCACAGTTACCAACTGGAGGTCAGGCCAGAGGACTTGGCGGCTATTGCTCCCATGAAGCCGAAAATCGCCATTCGGGTTCACCCGATGGCTTACAAGGACGCTGTCGCTGTCGGCGGGATCGGGACTCTCTTATCCGGATCCCTCGGGTTGGTTGGGCTTGTCGGGCTTGGTCGCGGCCTCCGAAGTCAAAGGAAGACCGGCGTCTGACGTCCGCAATCCACCCATCTCGGACCTTCAGCCTCTCAAGCCCGCAGGCTCTCCACCAGCTCCCGCGCATAGGGCCGCAGTTCGTTCGCCGCGCGGACCACGATCTTCAGCTCGCGCAGGGCCCAGTCGTCGGCGAGGTCGATGACGGCGAGGGACATGGTCTTGGCCGCGCGCGCCGCCGTGGTCTGGGGGACCACGCCGACGCCCACGCCCGATTCCACCAGCCGGCAGACCGCGTCGAAGCTGCGGAGCTGGATGCGGGCGCGTAGGGGACGGCCTTCGCGCGCCGCCTTGGACGTCAGGAAGCGCTGCAGCGAGCTCGACCGCTCCAGGCCCACGAAGTCGTATTCCAGGACCTCGGCGAAGGTGACGGAGGGCCGCGAGGCCAGCGGATGGCCGGCGGCGGCCACCACGACGAACCGGTCCGAGCGGAACGGGTAGGTCTGCAATCCGCCCACATCGACGGTGCCCGCCACGATGCCCACGTCGCCGACGCCCTCGGCGATCAGGCCGACGATCTCGTCCGACAGCCGCTCTTCCAGGTCGACGCTGACGTGCGGGTGGGCGGCCAGGAACGAGCTCAGCGCCTCGGGCAGGAATTCGGTCAGCGCGTTGGTGTTGGCCAGCAGCCGGACCTCGCCGGACAGGCCGCCGGCGAAGGCGGACAGGTCCTCCCGCATCCGCGCCGCCTGGCCGAGGATGGTGCGCGCATGCTTCAGCAGGGTGCGGCCGGCCGGCGTCGGCGCCACCCCCTGGCGCGAACGCGTCAGCAGCGGCGCGCCCAGCACCGCCTCCATGTTGCGGATGCGGGTGGAGGCGGCGGCCAGGGCCAGGGCGCTCTTCTCCGCGCCCGCGGTGATCGAGCCGGCGTCGACCACGTCGCAGAACAGCCGCAGGTCGGTCAGATCGAAGCGCATCCTTCGCCTTTCGCGAAGGAAACCTAGCCCGATCGCGCATTGCGCCCAAGTGTTGAAATGTGAGACTTCGGCGTTTGCGAAAGAACTGCCGGCGCCATGCGAGGGTGATCCACCCCCACGAGGCGCCCCACGACTGAGCGAAGATCCATGGTCGGACTGTCACATCTCGACCGTTCGTTGACACCCCCCGCCCGGCGCTTAAAACCGGCGGGGCTGCAAGCTTTGGGGGAGGCGACGGCGCTCCGATGACTACCGTTCCACGCGGTCCGGCCGACCGGCCGATGTCGCCACATCTCCAGGTCTGGCGCTGGCACATCACCATGCTGACCTCGATCCTGCACCGGGTGACGGGCGTCGGCCTGTACCTGGGCGGGCTGATCGCCGCGGCCTGGGCGATCTCGCTGGCCGCCGGCCCCGAGAGCTATGCGACCTTCAAGGCGCTGCTCGGCTCGCCGCTCGGCAAGTTCGTCATGTTCGGCATGACCCTGTCGGTCTTCTACCACCTGGCCAACGGCGTCCGGCACCTGGTGTGGGACTTCGGCCACGGCCTGGACATCAAGAGCGCCAACGCCTCGGCCTGGACCGTCTTCGGCTTCACCCTCGCCGCCACCGTCGCCGTCTGGGCGATCGCGGCCCAGATCGGGGCGCTCTGATGAGCTTCCGCACTCCCCTCTCCACCGCCCGCGGCCTGGGCTCCGCCAAGCACGGCGTCGGCCACTGGATCTCCGAGCGCGTGGCCGCCGTGGCCCTGGTCCCGCTGGTGATCTGGGGCGTCTACAGCGTCATCCTGCTGGCCCGCATGGACTACTACGAAGCCGTCGAATGGATCGGCAGCCCGGTCAACGCCACGCTGATGATCCTGACCATCGCCGTCAGCTTCATGCACATGCAGTCCGGCCTGCGCGTGGTCATCGAGGACTACGTCTATTCGCACCTGAACAAGGCCGCGTGCCTGCTGGCCAACCTGTTCGTCTGCGGCCTGGCCGGGGCGCTGGCCATCATGTCCATCCTCAAGGTCGCGCTGGGGGGCGCCTGAACCCATGGCGACGTACGAATTCATCGACCACAAGTTCGACGTGGTGGTCGTGGGCGCCGGCGGCTCGGGCCTGCGCGCCGCGCTGGGCTGCGCCCAGGCGGGGCTGAAGACGGCCTGCATCACCAAGGTCTTCCCGACCCGCTCGCACACCGTGGCCGCTCAAGGCGGGATCTCGGCATCCCTGGGCAACATGGGCGAGGATGATTGGCGCTGGCACATGTACGACACCGTCAAGGGGTCGGACTGGCTGGGCGACCAGGACGCCATCGAATACCTGTGCCGCAACGCGCCGGCCGCCGTGTACGAGCTGGAGCACTGGGGCGTCCCGTTCAGCCGCACGGCCGACGGCAAGATCTATCAGCGCGCCTTCGGCGGCATGACCAAGAATTACGGCGAGGCCCCGATCCAGCGCACCTGCGCGGCGGCCGACCGCACCGGCCACGCCATGCTGCACACCATGTACGGCCAGAGCCTGGCGCACTCGACCGAGTTCTTCATCGAGTACTTCGCCCTGGACCTGATAATGGACGAGGGCGTCTGCCGGGGCGTCACCGCCTGGAAGCTGGACGACGGCACCCTGCACCGGTTCCAGGCCCAGCTGGTGATCCTGGCCACCGGCGGCTACGGCCGCGCCTACTTCTCGGCCACCTCGGCCCACACCTGCACCGGCGATGGCGGCGGGATGGTGCTGCGCGCCGGCCTGCCGCTGCAGGACATGGAGTTCGTGCAGTTCCACCCGACCGGCATCTACGGCTCCGGCTGCCTGATCACGGAAGGCGCGAGAGGTGAAGGTGGGTATCTCACCAATTCCGAGGGTGAGCGGTTCATGGAGCGCTATGCGCCGACCGTGAAGGACCTGGCCCCCCGCGACATGGTCAGCCGCGCCATGACCATGGAGATCCGCGAAGGCCGCGGGGTGGGGCCGAAGAAGGACCACATCTTCCTGCACCTCGACCACCTGGATCCGAAGATCCTGGCCGAGCGCCTGCCGGGCATCTCGGAGAGCGCCAAGATCTTCGCCGGCGTCGACGTGACCAAGCAGCCGATCCCGGTGCTGCCTACGGTGCACTACAACATGGGCGGCATCCCCACGAACTTCTACTCCGAGGTGGTGACCAAGGCCGGCCGCAATCCGGACCAGACGGTGCCAGGCCTGATGGCCGTGGGCGAGGCCGCCTGCGTCTCGGTGCACGGGGCCAACCGGCTGGGCTCCAACTCGCTGATCGACCTGGTGGTGTTCGGCCGCTCCGCCGCGCTCAGGGCCGCCGACACGATCAAGGCCGGGGCGACCCAGCCCGAGCTGAAGCCGGCGATGACCGATGGCCACCTGGCCCGCCTGGACCACTTCCGCAACGCCAGCGGCTCGACGCCGACGGCGGCGCTGCGCCTCGAGATGCAGATGGCCATGCAGGAGGACGCGGCGGTCTATCGGACCTCCACCGCGCTCGCCTCGGGCGTCCAGCGGATGAACGCGGTCAACGCCAAGCGCGCCGACCTGAAGGTCACCGACCGCAGCATGGTCTGGAACAGCGACCTGATGGAGACGCTGGAGCTGGACAACCTGATCGGCCAGGCTGTCGTGACGGTCACCGGCGCCCACAACCGCACGGAAAGCCGCGGGGCCCACGCCCACGAGGACTTCCCGGACCGCGACGACAAGAAGTGGATGAAGCACACCCTGGCCTGGTTCGACGACCCGACCGGCAAGGTGAAAATCGATTTCCGCCCCGTGCACGACTACACGATGACCAACGAGATCGCGCCCTTCCCGCCGAAGGCGCGGGTTTACTGAGCGAAGGGGAACAGACACATGGTCCAGCTCACCCTTCCCAAGAATTCCGTCCCCAAGGGCGGCAAGCACTTCCCGGCCCCAGCGGGCGCGACGAAGGTCAAGACGTTCAAGATCTACCGGTACGACCCGGACAGCGGGCAGAACCCCAGCTGGGACACCTATGACGTGGACCTCAGCCAGTGCGGCCCGATGGTCCTGGACGTGCTGATCCACATCAAGAACGAGATCGACCCGACGCTGACCTTCCGCCGCTCGTGCCGCGAGGGGATCTGCGGCTCGTGCGCGATGAACATCGCCGGCCGCAACACCCTGGCCTGCATCCACGGCCATGAGGAGTGCCCCGGCGACAAGGTCTCGATCAGCCCGCTGCCGCACATGCCGGTGGTCAAGGACCTGGTGCCCGACCTGACCCTGTTCTACGCCCAGTACGCCTCGATCGAGCCCTGGCTGCAGACCGAGACCCCCGAGCCGCAGAAGGAATGGCGCCAAACGCCGGAGGACCGCGAGAAGCTGGACGGCCTCTACGAGTGCATCCTCTGCGCGTGCTGCTCGACCAGCTGCCCCAGCTACTGGTGGAACCAGGAGAAGTACCTGGGCCCGGCGGCCCTGCTGCACGCCTACCGCTGGATCATCGACAGCCGCGACGAGGCCACCGGCGAACGGCTGGACGAGCTGGAGGACCCCTTCAAGCTCTACCGCTGCCACACCATCATGAACTGCGCCCAGGTCTGCCCGAAGGGCCTGAACCCCGCCAAGGCGATCGCCGAGGTGAAGAAGATGCTGGTGGACCGGGTCGTCTAGTCCCGCGGCGGCCGGAACAGCGTCTCCAGGCCCGCGATCACGTCCTCGATGAGTTCGCCGCCTTCCGGGGTGCTGGGGGCGAGGTCGGCGGCGCCGTGGGCGGCGGCCCAGACGGCCAGGGTGATGTGGCGCAGCGGCGGGTCGGCCCGGCCCTGGGCGCTCGCCACCTCAGTGACGATGCGGTGCAGGACGGCCAGCGCCGCGGCGCGCGCCTCGACCACCTGCGGCAGCCCGGCGATCTCGGCGTCGAACATCAGGCCGAACAGCGCCGGCTCGCGCCGCGCGAATTGAAAGTACCCGGTGGCCCAGCCGCGCAGGCGGCGGCCTTCGCCGGCCTCGCGGTCGGCGCGCTCGAGGTCGCGGCGCAGCTCCATGAAGCCGCTGGCCGCCAGCTCGCCCAGCAGCGCCGTCTTGCTGTCGTAGTGGTGGTACATCGAGCCGGCGGTGATGCCGGCCCGCGCCGCCAGGGCCCGCAGGTTCAGCTGCTTGAGGCCGCCCTCCTCCAGCATGTCGCGCGCCTCACGGATGAGGCGGCCGGGCAGGTCTCCGACGTGGTAGCGGCGTCCCTCGGACATCAGCGCACTGTACGCGCCATGAGAGCTCTGCCTAGGTCGGTGCGGCGGAGCCGCCCTCAATCTCACCGCCAAGACGCCAAGGACGCCAAGCTCGCGGTGCGCCCGGACATCTTGGCGAGCTTGGCGTCTTGGCGGTCAAACTGACAGCGCCTGCGGCGCGTTAGTTCCGCGTCGGGATGAGGACCGGGAGGGTCTCGTAGCCCTTCACGAACACCGAGTGGGTGCGCAGGGGGTCGCGGAGCAGGCGGACTTCGGGGAAGCGGGCCAGGATCTCTTCCCAGATGATGGTGAGCTGCAGCTCGGCCAGCCGGTTGCCCACGCAGCGGTGGATGCCGAAGCCGAAGGACAGGTGGTTGCGGGGCCGCTCGCGCTCGATGTTGTAGCGGTTCGGGTCCTCGATCTGGGCCTCGTCGCGATTGCCCGAGACGTACCACATCACCACCCGGTCCCCGGCCTTGATGGTCTTGCCCCCCATCTCGAAGTCACGCGTCGCCGTGCGCGCCATGTGCGCCAGCGGCGTCTGCCAGCGGATGGTCTCGGAGACCATGTTGGGGATCAGCGCCGGGTTGGCCCGCAGCCGGTCGTACTGGTCCGGGTTCTTGTTCAGCGCATAGATCGAGCCCGAGATCGTGTTCCGGGTGGTGTCGTTGCCGCCGATGATCAGCAGCACGACGTTGGAATGGTAGTCGGTGGCGCTGAGGTTCCGGGTGGCCTCGGCGTGGGCCATCATCGAGACCAGGTCGAACTTCGGCGGCGCATTCACCCGCTCGGCCCACAGCGCGTCGAAGGCGTCGAAACAGGCGTCGGCCTGTTCGCGCTTGTGCTGCCAGCTCTTCGCCGGGCCGAAGCCGGGCGCGTTGGTGAACATGTCGGACCAGAAGGTCAGCTCGCGGCGCTTCTCCTGCGGGTAGTCGAAGAGCGTGGCGAGCGTCATCGCCGTCAGCTCCTTCGAGACCAGGTCGACCCAGTCGAACTCCACCCCGATCGGCAGGCTGTCCAGAATCTTGCCGGCCTCGGCGCGGATGATCGGGCTCATGGCCTGGAGGTTCTGTGGCGCGACGGCCGGGCTGACGGTCTTGCGCTGCACGTCGTGACCCGGCGGGTCCATGGCGATGAAGCTGTTGCCCCGCGGCCGCTTGTCGGACTCGGCCTTGGCCTCGAGGCTCTGCAGCACGATGCCGTCGGCCGACGAGAACACCTCGTGGTTGGTGTCGACGGCCATGATGTCCTGGTAGCGGCTGATCGACCAGAAGCCGTCGTACTCGTCGCCGCGCGGGGTCCAGTGGACCGGCGCCTCCTTCCGGAGGCGATCGAAGATCGGCCACATGGCGTCGGCGGCGAACAGGTCGGCCTGGGCCGGGTTCAGCGCCTCGATCGGGGTGGCCCACACCTCGGCGGCGGCGGCCTCACGGAATTCGACAGACCCGTCGTCCATGGTCTTCCTCCCGGGCGTTGACCGCCCTTGCGACCCATGGCGCCCATCCAAACACTGTTCGGCAAGCCCTACCTTCCGAACGCGATGGCCGCCGCGCGGTAAGATTTGCCCTCCGTAGGGTCAGCGGGCAAAGAGAGGGGCCGCCGGGGGCGAAGCAGCCTGCCCGGTCGCCAATGAAGTTGACGCCAGTGTCACTTTTGGGCATCGGAGGAACATGAGCGGGTCAGGCGGACATGTCGTGATCGTCGGCGCGGGCCATGCGGGTGGCACCGCGGCCGCGTTACTGCGCCAGTACGGCCACGAAGGGCCGATCACCATGATCGGCGCCGAGCCGATCCCGCCCTACCAGCGCCCGCCGCTCAGCAAGGCCTGGCTGAAGGGGGAGGCCGACGCCGCCTCCCTGGCCCTGAAGCCGGTGGAGTTCTACGCCGAGAACGACATCGACTTCCGGCCGAACGTCACCGCCACGGCGCTGAACCGGGGCGCCAAGACCGTCGCCCTCTCGGATGGCGCGACCGTCGGCTACGACACCCTGATCCTGGCCACCGGCGCGCGGGCCATCGCCCTGCCCATCGCCGGCGCGGACCTGGCCGGCATCCTGTTCCTGCGCACCGCCGCCGACGCCGAGGCGCTGAAGGCCCAGGTGGGCCCCGGCAAGATGCTGGCCGTGGTGGGCGGCGGCTACATCGGCCTCGAGGTCGCCGCCTCCGGGCGCGCGCTGGGCGCCGAGGTGGTGGTGCTGGAGCGCGAGGAGCGCATCCTGGCGCGGGTGGCCTGCGAGGCGCTCTCGGACTTCTTCACCGACTACCACCAGAAGCACGGCGTGCGCTTCGAGCTCGCCGCCAGCGTTACCGGCTTCGAGGGCAAGGACGGCCACGTCACCGGCGTGACCCTGGCCGACGGCCGCACCATCGCCTGCGACGCCGTGGTGGTGGGCGTCGGCGCCCATCCGAACGACGAGCTGGCCAGGGACGCCGGCCTCGACTGCGCCCGCGGCGTCGTCGTCGACCTGGACGCCCGCAGCATTAGCGACCCGAACGTCTTCGCCATCGGCGACGTGGCCCACCGGCCGATGCCGATCTACGAGCGCATGTTCCGCATGGAGAGCGTGCCGAACGCCCTGGAACAGGCCAAGCAGGCCGCCAGCGCCATCGTGGGCCGCCCGCGCCCGGCGGGGGAATGCCCCTGGCAGTGGTCGGACCAGTTCGACCTGAAGCTCCAGATCGCCGGCTACGCCTTCGACGTCGACCAGGTGCTGCTGCGCGGCGACCCGGCCAGCGCCAAGTTCGCCGTCTTCCACCTGAAGGGCGACCAGGTGCAGTCCGTGGAGGCGATCAACTCGCCGCCCGAGTTCATGATGGGGAAAAACCTCATCCTGTCCCGCAAGCCGGTCGACAAGGCGAAGCTTGCGGACCCGTCCATTTCCATGAAAGAGGTCGCCGCCGAGAGCGCGCCCTCATGAAGCGGTCAGTTCAACGAAGAGCATCGCGCTCTATTTTCAACGAGAATCCGTTCCCGAGCCGGGAACGGGGCGGCGATCAGTGAGGGGCGTCCATGGCCAAGATCACCTACATCGAGCATGACGGCACGGAACACGCGATCGACGTGAAGCCCGGCCTGACCGTCATGGAAGGCGCCGTGAAGAACAACATCCCGGGCATCGACGCCGACTGCGGCGGCGCCTGCGCCTGCGCCACCTGCCACGTCTATGTGGACGAGGCCTGGCTGGCCAAGACCGGCTCCAAGTCCAGCATGGAAGAGTCGATGCTCGACTTCGCCGAGGGCGTCCAGGAGAACAGCCGCCTGTCGTGCCAGATCAAGGTCACCGACGACCTGGACGGCCTGGTGGTGACCATGCCGGAGAGCCAGCACTAGGGCCCGCCTGTATGGCGCCAGGTCGCGGCTACGAGATCGCCTGCACCCCCGCTGTCACGCGCCCGGAGATAGGCTAGTATCGCGCCTCGGGCGACCGTGGGCGACGCCCCTGCCGGGATGCGTGCGCGGTGACCAGTGGGACGTCGGATCTCTTGATGGATGGCTGTCCGGCGCCCCCTACGCCACAGGCGCATGCGCTTCGCAGCGTCGTCCTCGAAGAGGCCCATGCCCGACCGTTCGAACCGGTATCGACGCCCGGGCGCTTTCTCCATTTCGGCTACCTGACCGACGCGGCTCAAGCCGACGAGGATCTCGCCGCATTGGCCGCGTTCTGCCGGACCCAGGGCGTACCCCCGCCGCCCTCCGGCGCGCGCCGGCACAGCGTTCGGTGCGCCGACTTCGCGCTGCGGTGGGAACAGCACACCGAGTTTACGACCTACACCTGGGAGATTCCGCGCGGCCGGGACGGCCCCGACCGGCTGGCCTGGTGCGCGCGCCTGCCTCAGCCGGGACCGCACCTGATCTCGGTCGACCTGGAGCTCGTTCTGGAGGGCGACCGGGACGCGGTCATAGCGCGCCTCGATCCGACCTCGCTGGCGCTGTCCCGCGTGGGCGGCGGCGCGGCGGAAGCCGCGTCCGACTTCCGGGCCGATGGCGACGGCTTCGTGCGGCAGGTGGTGGTGAACCGCGGCCTGTCGGCGGGCGCGGCCGGCGCGCTGGTGCAGCGCCTGCTGGAACTGGAGAGCTATCGCGTCCTGGCCACGCTCGGCCTGCCCGAAGCGCAGCGGCGCCAGCCCTCGATCAACGCGATCGAGCAGGAGCTGGCCCTCGTGGTGGACACGGTCGCCCGCGATGACGGATTCGCCGTCGCCGAGAGCGCCCTGAGACGGCTGACGGCGATGGCGGCCGAGCTGGAGGCAGGGGCCGCCGCCTCGCAGTACCGCTTCGCGGCAACCCGCGCGTACTTCGAGATCGTCGAGGGACGCCTCGAAGCGATCGAGGAGCAGGCTGCGCCGGGTCACTCGACATTCGCCCGGTTCCTGTCACGCCGCCTGGCGCCTGCTAAGCGGACCTGCCGCGCCATCGAGGCGCGACAGGAAAACCTCTCCGAGCGGGTTTCCCGCGCCGCGCAACTGCTGCGCACGCGCGTCGAGATGGAGCTGGCCAGCCAGAACCGCGACCTCCTCGCGGCGATGAACGAGCGCGCGCGCCAACAGCTTCATCTGCAGCAGACGGTGGAAGGCCTCTCCGCCGCCGCCATCAGCTATTACGTCATTGGCCTCATCGGGTACTTCGTGAAGCCACTGCACGCGCAGGGTCTGGCGCCGGCGCCGGAGATCATCCTGGCCGTGGCGACCCCGATCGTGGTCATCGCCTGCCTCGTCGGCTTGTCGCGGCTGCGTCGCCAGCCCCCAACACCCGCCGGCGCGCCGTAGCATGTCTCCTCCGTCGGCCGGCTTGCTCGGCCTGCGGGAGGGTTCTAGATATTCTCCCACAGGTCGTAGCCAGGTCGTCTCCATGTCCGCTGGCCCCGCGGGCCGGGTCACGCTGGCCAGGTCCATGCCCGAGTACATTCAGGACGCCCTGGCCGAGGCGCCGCGCCTGCGTGACCGCGAGCGGCAGCAGTCGCTGACGGACAGGCACCTGACGCCGGTGCTTCCGGCGCTGGAGGCCCTGCTCCTCGGGCTCCGCGCCGAGCTCGACCCGGTCCTGCGTGAGGCGCAGCCGGCCTCCGAGGCGAAGCCCTACCCGCTCGGCCAGTGCCTGCGGATCACCGAGGCGGTGCAGCAGCGGTTGGAGAGCCTCGACCCGGCCGGGCTTTCCGCCGACGGCGCGGAGGCCCACGCCGCCCTACGCGACTTCCTGAAGGCGGGCGGCGCGCTGCGGCGGGCCTGGGGCGACCTGCGGGACCAGTACTTCCAGAACGCCCTCATCGTCGGGACGCTCTACGTGGACGTCTCCAACGACACGGTCGTGATCGAGAAACCGCCGGTGGAGATCCTGCCGTTCGCCGAGGCCGGCTTCAAAGCGATCACCGACTATGGCCACTTCGCGCGGATCGCGGAGCGCTACTGGAAGCACCGGATCCTGCCGAACCACCTGCTGCCGGAGCTCGCGCCCTACCAGCCGCTGATCCAGATCAGCCCCACCGGCCAGCTGAGCTTCGGGCCGGTCAACCGCTACATGCTGGGCATGACCCTGGCGAACGGGTTCGCGCCGAGCGAGCAGGCGCTGGCCGCGCCGGCCCTGCCGCCGAAGGTCTTCGCCGGGCTGAGCGCCGCACTGCGCGGCGGCCCGGCCGCCGTGGCGGCGAGCGCCGAGGAGGGGCGCAGGGCCGCGCTCGCCCATTGCCGTACCTATCGCGCCGAACGCCGCGCCCATTGCGTCGATTCGTTCAACCACGCCCTGGCGGCCGGGCGCGAAGCCAACCGGCGGCTGGCCCGGCTGGTCGCCATCCCCCAGTTCGGCGGCGGGTAGCCCCGGGTTCGCACCCGGGGCCGCCGTCAGGTCAGCGCAGGCCGCCGCTGGCGACCAGCTTCTCGCCCGTCAGCCAGCGCGAGCTGTCGGAGGCGAGGAACACCGCGATGTCGGCGATGTCGCCGGGCTGGCCGACGCGACCGAGCGGGGTCTGGGCGACGAAAGTCTCTTCGAAGGCCGAGCCGATGAAACCGCCGGCGTGCGTGCCCTCGGTCTCGACCATGCCGGGATTGATGGCGTTGACGCGGATCTTGCGCGGGCCGAGCTCGGCCGCCAGCACGCCGGTGATGGCGTCCACCGCGCCCTTGGTCCCGGTGTAGACCGCCGACTCCGCGGGGAAGAGGCTGGTGACGGCCGAGCCGATGTTGATGATGCTGCCGCCTTCGCCCAGATGCTTCGCGGCGGCCTGGGTGGTGAGCAGCACGCCCAGGACGTTGACGTCGAACGTCTTGCGGAACTGATCCTCGGTGATGTCGGCCAGGGCCGTGAATTCGTAGACGCCGGAGTTGTTCACCAGGATGTCGAGGCGGCCGTACGTCTCGACGGCGGTGTCGACGAGACCCTGCGCGTCGGCGCGCTTCGAGACATCGCCGGCGGCGGCGACGGCCTTGCCGCCGGCCGCGGTGATCGCCTGGACCACGGCGTCGGCGCCGGCCTTGCTGGACGCATAGTTGACCACCACCGAGGCGCCCTCGGCGGCGAGCGCCTTGGCGATGGCGGCGCCGATACCCTTGGACGCGCCGGTGACCACGGCGACCTTGCCTGCAAGCTTGGACATGACTGGATTCCCTCTGAACACGGGGGACCAAGGGTTCGACGCCGGGATGGCGGGGCCGCCTTGGTCCAATAGTTCTGGAAATTGGAACTCTTGAACTAAGCGTCAAGGGGGCCTAACTTGAAAATCATGAGACCGCTGTTCCACCCGTCGATCGATGACGTCCGATTGGAGGCGATCCTGCACGCCCTGTCGGACCCGGTGCGCGTGGCGATCTTCACCGACATCGCGGGGGCGCAGTGCTCGCAGACCTGCTCGGCCTTCCTGAGCGTCGGCGACAGGGTGATCCCGAAGTCGTCCCTGTCCCACCATTTCAAGGTGCTGCGCGAAGCGGGCCTGATCCGCTCCGAGCGCCAGGGGGTGGAGATGCACAACACCTCGCGCTGCCCCGAGATCGAAGGGCGCTTCCCGGGCCTGCTTCCGGCGATCATCGACGCCTATCGCGCCGAGGCGCGTGCGGCCTAGGGGATCTGCTCCGCTAGGTCAGATACCGGTCATAACGCCAGTTGCGCTCCCTACCCGTGGGCGGACGTTGCGGCCACCAATATGTTCATGTTACGTTCTTCACCTCCCCCGCGGAGCGGCGGGCGGTGAAGGTTCGCGTTCCCCCCACTCAGACCTTCAACATGTCTACTGGCTGCTGCGCCGACCAGGTCGCTTATGGGTTCAGGACTTGGGCGATCGCCCATTGGTTTGCCAGGCTCAGGCTTGGACGTCAGCCCATCAGGCCAGCGCCGCCACCTGGTAGAGGAAGTCGACGTAGCCCAGGGCCGCCTCGTCCAGGCCGGCGACCTTCGCCGGGTTGGCGCTCTCGACCAGGTAGATCTCGTTGGGGGCATGGGCGCCGTTGCCGAAGCCCAGGCCGAACTGGCCGGCCGGCAGGTTGAGCGGCGGGCCGGTGAAGGTGACGCCCGGCCAGCTGCCCGCCAGGCGGGGATACACCGTGGTGGGGACGCCGAAGCGCTTGTAGGTCGCCAGCTGGGCCTTTGTCAGGGCAGCGTTCTCGGGGGTCTCGGTGGGGCCGTAGCCGCCAGTGACATTGACCTCCACGTCGGTGAAGCCGCGCTTGTCCAGGTGGGCGCGCAGCTTCCGGACGGTGTCCTCCTTGGTCATGTTCGGGACCAGGCGCAGCTCGATCTTGGCGGTGGCCTTGCCCGGCAGCACGGTCTTGCCGCCGGGGCCGGTGTAGCCGGCGACGAGGCCCTGGATGTTGACGGTGGGGACCGCGGCCAGGCGCTCCAGGGACTGCTCCCAGGTCATGTCGTCGATCCAGCGCTGGACGCCGAGGCGGGCCTTGGCGTCGGCCTCGCTGGTCGTGGCCGCGGTCATGGCGATCAGCTCGCGCTCGCGGGGGGTCAGCGGGCGGACCATCTCGGGGATACCGTCGATGACCACGGTGTTGCCGTCGGGGCTGACCAGGGACGACAGCGCCGCGACCAGGCGCCAGGGCGGGCTGTCGACCCGGGCCTTCTCGCTGGAGTGGATGTCGCCCTTGGGCCCGCGGCCCCATTTCTCGCCCGAGACCACCATCTCCAGCTCCAGCGCGCCCTTTGCGCCGAGGAAGACGGTGACCGCGCCGGTCGTGGGGCTCTGCGACGCGAAGGGGATGATGACGCCGACGCTCTTCTGCAGCGCGGCGGCCACCTGGGGCGCGGTGACGATGTCGTGGAAGTTGGGGGAGGCGATCTCCTCCTCGCCCTCGGCCACCAGCACCAGGTTGACCGGCGGCTTGCGGCCGGCGGCCTTCAGCGCGTGCAGGGCGGCGAGGAAGGCGGTCTCGGGCCCCTTCTGGTTCACGGCGCCGCGACCCATCACCACCTTGCCGAGGCCCGGGCGGTCGAGGACGCGGCCCTCCAGCGGCGGGCGCTCCCACTCGGAAGGAACGAACTGCTTCACGTCGTACATGAAGTAGATCCCGAGGGTCTTCTTGGCGCCGGCGTCCAGGGTGGCGAAGACGCCGGGCTTGCCCTTCGACGGGACGAGCTCGGCGTGCTGGAAGCCGGCGTCCAGGGCGAGCTGACGCATGTAGTCCGCGCCCTTCGGATAGTTGAGGTCCTCGGCGGCGATGGACGGCAGGGCGATCCAGTCCTGCAGGCGCTTGACCGTGGCGTCGTGCCCGGCGGCCAGCGCCTTCTTCACGTCGGCGTAGTCGTCCTTGGCGAGGGCCGCGCTGGGCGCGAGCAGCGCCGCGCCTGTGGCCGCCGCGCCCGCCAGCAGCGCGCGCCGATCCGTCTTGCTGTCCATCGCCGTCCCCCGGGTTCGATCCGTGGGTAAAAGGGGTATCGCGTGCGGCTGCAATCGCAAGTGGCTACGATCCGCCGATGCGTCAGACGCTCCAGCCACACCCCGACACGCCGTGCCCGGCCGTGAGCCGCTTCGAGGCCTTCGCCGAGCGGGAGGGCGCGCGGCTGCGGCTGAGCTATCGGCTGGCGGGAGACCTGGACGCGCTGGCGATCCCGGCGCCGGCGGCGGCCGTGCTGACGGACGGCCTGTGGGAGCACACCTGCTTCGAAGCCTTCGTGGCGGCGGGCGACGCGGGCTACCTGGAGTTCAACCTGGCGCCGTCGAAGGCGTGGGCGGCGTATCGGTTCGACGGCTATCGGCGGGGCATGGCGCCGCTCGAGGGGATCGATCCGCCGCGGCTCGAGGTCGCGCAGGCGGGCGGCGCGCTGGAATTGCGGGCGGTCCTCGACCTGCCGTGGCAGGGACCGCTGCGCGTGGGGCTGGCGGCGGTGATCGAGGAGACGGGCGGCCGGCTGTCGTACTGGGCGCTGCGCCATCCGCCGGGCCAGCCGGACTTCCACCACGCCGACGGGTTCGTGCTCGACCTCTAGCTCGCGAAGCCCAGCTCGGGCTGGCTGACGGCGGTCGCGACCTCCGGCAGGTGGCAGGTGAAGGTGGCGCCTGCGCCGGGTTCGCTCTCCAGCGCGACCCAGCCGCCATGCAACTCGGTCAGCGCCTTGACCAGGGCCAAGCCCAGGCCGGGCCCGCCGCGCTCGCGGCCGATGAAGCGGTCGAAGATGTGCGCCTGGACGTGGAACGGGATGCCGCGGCCGGTGTCGGAGACCTGGAGCTGCACCTCGCCGCGGGTCTTGCGCGCGGCCAGGGTCACCGTCCCGCCGGGCGGCGTCTGGCCGATGGCGTTCTCCATCAGGTGGTCCAGGATCTGGCTCAGCCGGCGGCGGTCGCCGCGGAGCACGCCGACGTTGTCGGGCCGCTCCAGCACGATGGAGATCTTGCCGGCCTCGGCCTCGGGCCGCCAGCGGCTGGCCACCTCGATCAGCAGGTCGGCGACGTTCACCTCGGCCAGGTCCAGGGCCATCTCGTCGGCGTCGATCTGGGCCATGTCCAGCACGTCGTCGATGGAGCGGGCGAGCTGGGTGGCCGCAGACTTCACCGAGGCCGCATAGCCCCGCGCCCGGTCGGACAAGCCGTCGCCCGAATGCTCCAGGAGCTCGGAGTAGCCTATGATGGTGGTGAGCGGGGTGCGCAGCTCGTACGAGACGTTGCCGACGAAATCGCGCTTCAGCCGCTCAGCCTCGGAGAGCGCCTGCTCACGGTCGGCCAGGGCGCTTTCCAGGCGCCGCGCGTCGGTGACGTCGGTGAAGGCCACCAGGGTGGCGCCGTCGGGCAGCGGGCGCGTGCGGTACTCGACGGTGCGATCGTCCGAGGTCTGGGCCTCGCCGGTGATCGGCATGCGGGCGGCGGGATCGGGGTCGGCGACCCGGCCCTTCAGGTCCTTCCAGAAGACCATGTCGTGCAGCTTGTGCACGCACAGCTCGACCACGCCCTCGAAGTCGCCGGCCGCCTCGAGTTGCAGGGGCGTGATGTTCCAGAACCGCTCGAAGCTCTCGTTGTGCAGCCGCAGCCGGCCGTCCGAGCCGAACACGGCGACGGCGTCGGAGAGCTTGTCCAGCGTCGCCTGCTGCACCTGGATCAGCGCGTTGTACTGCGCCTTCATCTTCAGCTCGCCGGTGATGTCGGCGAACAGCAGCAGCAGGCCACCCAGCGGGTGCGACTGGCGCACCACGCGCAGGGTGCGGCCGTCGGGCGTGCTCCACATGTCGTCGGCCTGCTGGCCCAGCTTCTCGTAGCGGTCCAGCTCGCCGGCCTTCCACTTGGCGTAGTCGGCGGTCTCGGGCAGGCGGCGGCGCTGGCGCAGGCGGTCCAGGATCTCGGCGTGGGTGGGGCGCTCCGCGAGCCAGGCCGGCTCCAGCCCCCAGAGCTCGGCGAAGGCGGTGTTGTGGAAGCTGAGCCGCTTGGATCCGTCGAAGATCACCACCGCGTCGTCCAGCCGGTTCAGCGTCTCGTCGTGCGCCTCGACATTGCGCTTGGTCTCCTCGCGGGCCTCCTCGAGGTCGGTGAGGTCGTCGGTCCAGACGCCGACGCCGCCGCCTTCCAGCGGCTGGGCGGCGATCAGGAAGGCGCGGCGGCGGCCGCCGAAGCTGGTCCAGCGCACGGCCTCGCGGCGCTGGCCCAGGTTGGCGGCCTCGCTGGCGATGGCGTCGGCGCCCTTGTCGAAGGCCACGCCGCGCTGGACGGCCTCGTCCAGGCTCACGGCGTCCACGGCCTTCAGCCAGGCGGCGTTGACCCACACCGGCGAGCCGTCCGCCGCGGCGATCCAGGCGGGGCAGACCCGGGCGTTCAGCAGGGCGGCGAAGCGCGGCGCGGTGGGCAGGCCCTGGTCCTCGCCCAGCACGGCCGAGACCCGCAGCCAGGCGAGCGCGCCGGCGGCGCGGCCTTCAACGGTCACCACGCCGGCCGGGCCCTTGACCTCGAAGGCGCAGGCCTCGCCCCGCTCGAACAGGCCGCGCAGCCGCCGCGCATGGTCCGGGTCGGCGCGCATGAGGGCGTTCAGCAGGTACTGCGGATCGGCCTCGGACAGGCCCAGAGCCTCGCAGCAGACGCCCAGGCTCTCCTCGCCAGAGGCCAGCAGCGCATGGCCGTCCTCCACGGCGAGCAGGGCGGAATCGAAGGCCTCGGCCGAGGCCTGGGCCGTCTCGGCGCCCGCCTCCAGCTGGCGGATGCGCGCCTGCAACCCCGCGACCCGGCGATCGGCCGCGCGGCGCTGGGCGAACGCCCAGAAGACGACGGAGATGGCCAGGCTGACCGCGCCCGCCGCCGCCGCCAGCATCAGTTCGTGCGCGCTCATCGACGCCCCGGCGAATCGTTGGGCCCAAGCTTACGGCCTGCCGCGCCCCGCCGCACGCGAAGGGTTGCCGCACGGGACTTGCCGCGTTGTGGAGGGCATGGCCTTTGAGCGACAATGACCCCGATGACCGCCATCCTCTATCCCGTGGCGACCAACGCCGAGCAGGCGCTGAACCGCCCGCTGGGCCGCGCCGCGCGCGAGAGCGAGGCGCGGCGGCGCGCCGGCGAGGCCGTGGCCTTCGCCACCGATCCCGTCGGCCCGGCCTTCGCCACCCGCGAGGCGGCGCTGGACGCCTATGCGGGCCGCGTCGACGACGAACGGAACGGCGCCGCGCCCGAGGCGCAGGACCGCTACTGCACCCTGGTCGAGCAGGTGGCCGACGGCGCGCCGCGGCCGAAGTCGGTCGAGCCCACCTATGCCGACGGCCACCGCTGGCCCGCTCCGCCCAAGGCCCCGCGCACGGTCTGGCGGCTCACGGTGTCGTACTGGCGCATCGGCACGGCGGAGCGGCCGCTGGACGCCCCCCAGGCGCGGCAGGCGCGCAAGTCCAAGCAGGAGCTGGACCCCGAGACCCTGCGCGCCATCGCCCGCACGCCGTTGCGGCCCACCAAGCCGCAGCAGCCCCTGGACATCGGCCTGTTCGAGACCCGGCCGCCCGAGGCGCCCCACATCGTGATGCCGGATGAGTGACGAGATCTTCGCGGGGCGCGCACCCTCGCTCGACGACCTGGCTGAGATCGCCGAGCGCGCCTTCGCCGCCCTGCCCGAGGGTTTCCGGCGGATGGCCGGCGAGGTGGTGTTCCGGGTGGACGACTTTCCGGAGGACCGGGTGCTGGACGAGCTGGGCATCGAGGACCCGTTCGGCCTGACCGGCCTCTACTCCGGCGTCAGCCTGGCCGACCGCTCGATGTTCGGCGCCGCCCCGGAGCCCAGCCGCGTGTTCCTCTACCGCCGCCCGATCCTCGACGAGTGGGCCGAGAACGGTGAGGTGACGCTGGAGGAGCTGGTCACCCATGTCCTGGTCCATGAGATCGGCCACCACTTCGGCCTGTCGGACCCGCAGATCGAGGCGATCGAGGCGGCGGCGGAGTAGCGGGCTAGGCGTGCAGTTTCATCCCTTCGCCCCAGGGCAGGGTCGTCGTGGCGATCATGCGGGGGAGGATGTCCGGTGGCTGGTGGTAGCCGATCGACATCGTCGGCAGGCCAAGCTCGGCGCCGATGACGGCTACGGTGTCCGGGCAGAAGCAGTGGTGGACGACGCGCGACACCAAGCCGTCGGCCTCGCCCAGCCGCACCACGTCGTAGAGCCGCGGCGGGTCCTCGCCCGCCTGGAAGAACAGCACCACGTTCTCGCCGCGGTAGATCCCCGGCCGCAGCTCCGCGCCCGCGTGGCCGACGCTCGCCTCGGCCCAGCCGCCGCGGCGGCCGCGTCCGCCGCCCACGCCCGGGACCTCGATGGAGCAGGTCTCGGTGAGGACGGCGGTGAGGGTGGGCACGTCGCGGCTGTTGAACGCGTCGATGAAGCGGTCGACCAGGGCGCGGGACGGCCCCTCGCCTGGTCCGTCCGGCGCAGCGGCCTGCACGATCGCCCGCCCCCGGCTGAGCGCCGCCTTCACGCCGCCCACGCTGGTCTTCAGCTGGTCGGCGATCTCCTCCAGCGTGAAGTCGAAGACGTCCTTGAGCAGCACGGCGGCGCGCGCCTGGGGCGAGGCGGCGAACAGGGTCTCGCCGGCGGCCCGGACCGCCTCGGGCGCCACCGGCGACGGGTGGGGCTGCGGCTCGGCCAGGAACGCGCCCTCCCGCGCCCGGCGCCGCTGGCCGTCCAGCCAGAGGTTGGTCGCCGTGCGGAACAGGTAGGCGCGCGGATTGGCCACCGGGCTGCCGGGCCCGTGCAGGTCGCCGCGGCCGATCATGGCGAAGCCCTTCAGCAGGGTCTCCTGGACAAGGTCCTCGGCGTCCCAGACATTGCCGGTGAGCTTCAGCCCATAGGCGTGCAGGGGCGCTCGCAGCGGCTCGATGGTGTCCACATAGTCGAACCAGGCCCTGCGCAGGCCGCGGGCGTCGTCGTCGGTGATCACACCGGTCATGGCGGTCCTCCCTCTCTGCCTGCACGACGAACGGGGACGCGGAAAGGATACTGCTTCCTTAAAAGATGACGCCCCCGTCACCTTCCTTGACTGATCAGCGTTCAGATCGCAGAGTGGTGGAAAGAACCAAGGCGAGGAGCTCCCCAATGGCCGCCGACGGCAACATCACCAAGGACATCATCTACGACGCCGTCGCGCCCGACGACTTCGAGTCCATGCTGGAGCTGGATCGGTACGGGAACCGCTCGACCGCGTTCGACAAGATCATCTCGGCGACCCACGACCACTTCTGGGATCCGCTGGACCCCAAGTACATCGACTTCTCCGAGCCGTTCGACATGGAGAACGAGATGATCCTGCCGGAGGACATGGTCGTCTCCCTGCAGACCAAATACGTCTCCGACCGGCTCTCCAGCCGCAAGGACCGGGTGC
>Ga0209257_1000678_pt1 | contig 52929 bp, 78 predicted proteins | sample AraplaCvi_mCL_r2_FD_184277 | JGI IMG/M metagenome (GOLD analysis project Ga0209257, IMG submission 184277) | Arabidopsis root microbial communities from North Carolina, USA - plate scrape MF_Cvi_mCL_r2 (SPAdes) (version 2) | ecosystem: Host-associated > Plants > Roots > Endosphere | place: USA...
CCGCCGACGTCAAGGCGGACGCCAAGGTGGATACCAAGTCGAAGGCGATGAATGCCAATGCGGCGGCCACGGACGAGCACAAGACGGTGCGCACGCATCGCCATCACCACAAGCATCTGTCGGCCAAGAAGTCGCAGAAGGCGCAGCCGGATCTGACCAAGCCGGCGACCACCGAGAAGCGCAGCTAACGACTGATCCTGCACGGCGGCTTCCAAGCATTGCCCCGCCGCCGCGTCAGGGCGTCAGGCCCGGCCCGCCGTCTCGGCGCCTCGCGCGAAAGCGCAAGGTGCCGGCGGCGGGACGGTGCGTTTCGTCGCAGGGCCCCGCGGAGGCGAATTCCCTTTGCGCAACCCAGCGGCTAGAACGTCTGCCGAGTCTGATCGAGCGGAGAGCGTGGCCTGTGGGGCGATTGGCGAAACGTAGTGCGCGCCTGGCGATGGTTTTGGCCTTGCCGCTGGCGCTTGCGGCTTGTTTCGGCAGCGACAGTGACCGTCCGACCTTCATGGGCGGGAGCCAGGCCGGCGGGCCGCAGCCGTTTCCCGACAATTTCCGCAGCGACACGCTGGCGCTGATGCGCACCTATCTGAACAACCCGGTCGGCGTGCGCGAGGCCAGCATGGCCGAGCCGGTCCAACGCGAGGTCGGCGGCCGGCAATTCTATGTGAGCTGTCTGCACTTCACCCCGCGGGAGACCGACGGCAGCTACAAAGCCATGCGGGAGCGCGCCGTGATCTTCGTCAACGGGCGGCCGGACCGCGTCGTCGACCGCACCAGCGAGCTCTGCGCCGGCGCGGTTTACGTACCCTTTCCGGAACTTGAAAAGATGACGCGGTAGCGCAAAGCCCGCCTTCATCGGCCGGTGCTAGAACGACGATGGCCGGAGCCGCTGGATCACATTTCGGCGAGCTTTGAACGGGGTGATTTCCGCTTGCGACAAATCGTTACGGAAGGTCTTGCGCAGGCGGAAAAAACCGTCCGCGCAGATCGATGTGACGGAACAAAATCGCGCTGTTGCCACCCCGTCACAGTAACGAACGATCAACGTTCCGGCATCGCCGCGAAGCAACCCAATTCACGCCACGTTGTTTCCTGAGTGTCGTAAATGAAAGAACGGGGATGATCATGAAATCGATTTTGTTGGGCGCAGTCGCGCTGCTCGCGCTGGCCGGATCGGCCGCAGCGGCCGACATGCAGGCGCGCCCATACACCAAGGCGCCGGCCTATACGCCGCCGCAGGTGATCTATAACTGGACCGGCTTCTACATCGGCGGCCATGTCGGCGGCGCGTTCGCCGGCGACAGCAGCTTCCAGTCCAGCGACGCCCGCTTCCTGGGCGGCGTGCAGGGCGGCTTCGACTACCAGTTCGCGCCCAATTGGGTGGTGGGTATCGAGGCCCAGTATTCCTGGCTGCCGACCAACAACAACGGTGCCACGTTCCCGCTGGGCACGCAGGTGACCTCCAACACCGACCAGCTCGGGTCGGTGACCGGCCGCATCGGCTACACCTGGGGACCGACGCTGCTCTACGCCAAGGGCGGTTATGCTTGGCGCAACGGCGGCCTGGGCGTCAATGTCGCCGGGGTGCCGCAGACCTTCACCGCCACCGGCAACAACAAGGACGGCTACACCGTCGGCGCCGGCCTCGAATACATGTTCGCGCCGAACTGGTCGGCCAAGGCCGAGTACCAGTACTACAATTTCGGCAGCACCACCTTCACCTCAGGTCCGGCCGACATCGTCGGCGTTCGTGGCCGGGAGGACGAGCATACCGTCAAGGTCGGTGTGAACTACCGCTTCGGCTGGGGCGGGCCGGCAGCCTCGCGCTACTGACGCCTGTTGCGCGCGACCACGCTTTCTGAGAAAGGCCGGCTCTCCGCCGGCCTTTCTTTTTGGCCCTCGTAGATCCCCTGCATTTGCAATGCGTGAACCATCTGGCGCGTCATTTGCAGGCAAACATTCCGGCGGCGCGCGTTCTCACGCGCGTCATGGGATCTGGGTAAAGCAAAAATAATTTTTGCCGCTTACGGAACTCGCGCTCCGGATAGCGTTATATGAGAATTACCGGGCTGGTGGGACGACGGACATGCGTATCTTGGTGTCGGCGGTGGTGCTTTCGGGCTTTGTCAGCCTGCCGTGCTCTGCACAGACAATCCTCAAATCCGAGCCTCTGATGTTGGCACCTTACGAGGTGGCTTTCGTCAAGGATGCATCCTGCCCGTCGGGCAAGGTGCTGAAGGTCACCGGAGCCATCCGCGGGCTGCATCGCCGCAAGGCCTGCGTGGCGCTGGCTGGCGAGCAGGCTTCGCTGGCAGCCGCGACGCCCTGATCAAGTCGCGTTCGGCCAGCCGAACCTCACGAATTCAGCTCGAGCTCCATCTTGGACTGGCGTTCGGCCTCGGCCTTGTTCGCGGCGGGGTCCTCGCCCTGCGCGACCCGGCAGGGCTTGATCTCGTACTCGTTGTCGAGCACCCGGCGCGGCCCGGGGCGGTCCTCGTCGGCGCTGACATCGACGACCAGGCCGCTGCGGTGCGCGAGCTTCCAGACGTCGGATTCACTCGGATAGGCCTTGCTGATCTGGGCGTCGTTGCAAAACAAGGCGTAGGGCATGTCCCGCTCCCGGAAAGCCCGTTAACGACCTCATCCACCGGCGGGTTCCAGGCCGCAGGCGATCACGGGACCGTGATCTGGGCTGAAGGGTCCTGAGTCCTTAACGAGTCCTGAATCGCGAAAAAAAGAATCCTTGGGACTCGTTTGGCGGAATCAGCGGATGTTTTCCGCCATGACGAGCGACCTGAAGACCTCCTGCGGGCACATGCTCCTGCCGCTGACGCTGGCGCTATTCGGCGCCTGTGCGGCCAATCTTTGGCTGGTGTGGTCCTGGTTATAGGTCCTGGCTGTCGGCCCTCTGACCGGGGGGCCGGCCCTACTTTTTGCCCAGTGGACCGGAGGCGTCGCGGATGGCGGCGCGCAATTTGGTCAGGGTTTCGGCGCAATATTCCTCGCGCTCGCGCTCGAACCGCTCCTGATGCTTGCGGAAATTGGCGATGCGGGCCTGCATCTCGGTGCGGAAATCACCGCTCGCCCGTGGCGGCGAAAGCTGGATGGGTTGGGGCTGCGGAGGGGGCTGGAGCGGCGCGATTTCGACCTTGACGGCCTCGACCGCGACCACCTCGATAGTCGCCGCGGCACGGTCCGTCGGCGCTTCCGGCCGAAGGACGTCATCCTTCCTGCAGGTCACCGATTGGACGAAGGCCATTGTCTGCGCGATCAGTGCGTCGCGCTCCCTGATCCACTTCATGGTCCACCTCAGCCGTGCCCCATTCCAGCAAAGCGGCTGCGCCGAATCAAGGTCGTTCGCAAGGGATTGCATATTTTTCCCGGTCGTCCGACATTGGGCAGATGGATTCCGCAAAAGACCAGCCGGACGAGGTGGAAGGCCTGAGGCTCATCCGCGCGTTCCTGTCGCTGCCGCCCGACAGGCGGGCGGAGGTGATCGCGTTCGCTGAGGAATTGGCCCGTGCCCATGGCCGGCCCGAGGAGGGTACGCCGGCCTCGCCGAGGTGAGCGCTCAAGCGCGATGCGATGGGGATGAATCGCCCATCGCGCTTCAGTTGGCGACCGACAGCAACCGGCTGAAGGACGAGGTCGGATAATTCCTGCGGACGGTGCGCACGGCGTAAGCGCACACCGGCAGCGCTTACTGGGGCAGCAGAAATGCAAGCGCCATGACGAGCAGGACGACCGTCATGATAACGGCCGTTGCCGCACCTGCGACGATCCTGGCCTTCTCTTTCGAAGTCGTGGGGCGCATGGGACCTCGATCAGACGGATGACGCGGGCAGGCTTGCCCGCGCGGCTTTCGGTGCAGCGCTTTGCCTGTATAGTGCGCCCGCGCCGAAATTTCGACCGCGTACCATCCGATGATCGCCAACCGTCCTCCCGTGCTCGCCCACGAACGCTTCGTCGCTGATCGCGATAATTTCGCAGGGCTCGATCTTGCCGCAAGGTTCGAGCGGATCGAGCGGACCAACCTTTGGGGGGCCGCGACTTCCGTATCGGGCCTTGGCTCCGAGGACCCTGCGACCGCTGCGATCCGGGATGCGCTTCCCCCGCTGCTGCAACGGCTCGGCGTGCGCTCGCTGCTCGATGCGCCCTGCGGTGATGCGGGCTGGATCGGCCGCGTCAAGCTCGATGCCGACTACACCGGCGTCGATATCGTGCCCTCGCTGGTCGCCGCCAACAACCGCCGTGTGGCCGGCGGCGAACTGGCCGGCCGCTTCCTGGTGGCCGACATTACACGCGATGCATTGCCGCGTGCCGATCTGATCCTGTGCCGGGACTGCCTGGTGCATCTGAGTTTTCAGAACATCGTCCGCGCCGTCGCGCGCTTTCGTGACAGCGGCGCGCAATATCTGCTGGTCACGACGTTTCCGGAATGGCAGGACAACCGCGATTGCGAAGATGGCGACTGGCGCGCGCTCGACCTGACCAGGGCGCCGTTCAATTGGCCCGCGCCGCGCGCCTTGATCGACGAACGCTGCGAGGAAGGCGGTGGCGGCTGGCGCGACAAGAGCCTCGGGCTGTGGCGGCTGGACGAGCTGCCGGATTCCGCCCGCATGGCCGCTGACGTGTGACGGCTGCGGGCGCAACATCCATTGCGCACCTGATTGCCCCGGCGATAGACTTTGGGTTGTGTCGCGATCTCGTATCGCGATGACCTGCCGGAGCCTGCCATGAGAGCACGTGCCGTCTTCGCCGCGGTGTTGATCGCCTGCAGCGCGCCGGCGTGGGCGCAGCAGGAAGGGGCCGCGCTCTACGCCGCGCATTGCGCCCAGTGCCACGATGGCGACGCGCAGAGCCGCGTGCCGGCCCGCAGCGCCCTGCAGGCGATGTCGTTCGAGCATGTGCTGGGGGCGCTGACCTCGGGCAGTATGGCGGCAATGGCGAAGGATCGCAGCGACGCCGAACGCCGGGCGATCGCATCCTTCGTCACCGGCAAGATCGCGATGGGCGGCACCCCCGCGGACGCCGAAGGCCGCTGCGCGCAGCAGGCGAACAATTTTCCGCAAACCCTCGACGGTCCGCGCTGGAACGGATGGGGCGTCGACACCAACAACAGCCGCTTTCAGCCGGCCGACATGGCGGGGCTGACCGCGGACCAGGTGCCGCGCCTGCGGCTGAAATGGGCTTATGCGTTCCCCGGCGCATCGGTGTCGTTTGCGCCGCCGACCATCGTCGGCGGGATGCTGTTCATCGGCGGCACCGACCGCAAGGTGCACGCGCTGGACGCGCGAAGCGGCTGCGCGCTGTGGACGTTGGCGATCGATGCGGCGGTGCGTGCCGCGATCAGCTTTGCGCAGCTGCCGGGCTCTGATCAGTATGCGATCTTCTTCGGGGATCTGCGCGCCAACGCCTATGCGGTGAACGCGGCGACCGGCGCACTGATCTGGAAAACGAAGGTGGAGGAGCACGCGGCCGCGCGCATCACCGGCGCTCCGACGCTGCATGACGGCGTGCTCTACGTGCCGGTGTCTTCGATCGAGGAAGCCGCCGGATCGCAAGCCACTTACGAATGCTGTACCTTCCGCGGCAGCGTGGTGGCGCTGGATGCCGCCACCGGCAAGACGATCTGGCAGGCCTACACGATTCCGGAAGTCCCGCATCCGACCGGCAAGAACGTCAGGGGCACGCAGCTTTTCGGCCCGTCGGGGGCTGCGATCTGGTCGGCGCCGACGATCGATGCGAAGCGGGGCGCCGTCTATGTCGCGACCAGCAATTCCTACTCGAACCCGCCGGCTGCGACCGCCGATGCGATCCTGGCGTTCGAGCTTGCGACCGGGAAGCTGCTCTGGAAGCAGCAGGCGACACCCAAGGATGCCTTTGTCGTCGCCTGCTTCAGTGCCGACAAGACCAATTGCCCTGAAGAGCCCGGGCCCGATCACGATTTCGGCCAGTCGCCGATCCTCGTGACCTTGCGCGACGGCAAGCGCGTGCTCGCCATCGCGCAAAAATCCGGCGTCGTGCACGCGCTCGATCCCGACGACGGCGGCAAGATCCTGTGGCAGACGCGGATCGGGAAGGGCGGTTCGCTCGGCGGCAGCGAATGGGGCTCGGCCGCGGACGGCGAGCGCATCTATGTCGCCAACTCCGACGTGCGCTTCAAGCGCGACGGCACGCGGCAGCTCGATTCCACCCAAGGCGGCGGCCTGTTCGGCCTCGATCTCGCCAGCGGGAAAGTGGTGATGGAGGTGCAGCCGGTCGCCTGCGGCGATCGCCCGCAATGCAGCCCCGCGCTCTCGGCGGCAGTGAGCCTGATCCCCGGCGTGGTGTTCTCCGGCGGCGTCAGCGGTTTCCTGCGCGCCTACGCCAACGACGGCAAGCTGCTGTGGGAGTTCGACACCGCCAGGGATTTCAAGGCCGTAAACGGCGTCCCCGCCCACGGCGGCGCGATCGATGGTCCCGGCCCTGTCATCGCCGGCGGCATGCTCTACACCAATTCCGGCTACGGCCAATGGAGCGGAGTTGCCGGCAACGTGCTGCTGGCGTTCGAGGTGGGCACGGAGTGAATGTCGCCGCCGCGGCCCGGAGGCGCTGAACGCTTTTGCAGACGGGGCACCGCTGTCTCCGCGTCATTGCGAGCGCAGCGAAGCAATCCAGAATCTTTCCGCGGAGGCAGTCTGGATTGCTTTGCTGCGCTCGCGATGACGGAGGGTGAGCGGCAGCGCGACTCTTTCAATCGGCATTCGACAAACGCGGGGAGAGCAAACCAATGATCGAAGCCAGATGCAGCTGCGGCGCGCTTTCGCTGTCGCTTCCCGGACCGTCGCGGCTCGTGGTCGCCTGTCATTGCCTCGACTGTCAGCGCCGAACCGGTGCGCCGTTCGGCGTCGGCGCGTTCTACCCGGCGGACGCGGTTACAATCTCCGGATCGTCAAAAGAATACGTTCGGACGGCCACGAGCGGCGGCAAGATCCGCAACCATTTTTGTCCCGACTGCGGCTCGACGGTCTATTGGAAGGCGGACAATCTGCCTGCCATGATCGGCGTTGCCGTTGGCGCCATCGCGGATCCGGAGTTTCCAGCGCCGATCAGATCGGTGTTCGAGCAGTCGAAACACGGCTGGGTGGAGATCCCAGGCGCCGAGCACTTCCAGCAAGGCAGCGTGGCGAAGCAGATTTCAAGCTGAGCTGTCAGAAGTTGGTGCCGGCTGAGGGGATTGAACCCCCGACCTTCGGTTTACAAAACCACGGTACGTTTAGGGCATCCGAGTTCTTCCAAGCTCTTAGCGGGTCCTCGATCGGCAGCGGAGGGCGGCAAAGGGCGCTCCGGTGCAGCAGGTCCGGGACAGTTCGGGGACACCCCTTCCGAAATGGAGAATAACCTTCTCCTTGGCTTCATGGGGATGGTGTAGGCGCCCATCCAGAATTCGGTCTCTCCGTCGCCCCGTGTCTACAGCCCCACGTGTCTGATGACGCCCATCGGGCGGGTGGCGTGGGGTCTTAGGTCCGAAGGACGGGCGTCAATTAAACCCTCTCCGCCCTCCTTATTCTGACTTGGGCCAGTCGAACTCCAGCTTCTCCGCCCACGAGCCCCGGATCAGGTCGTAGTTGCTCGCGCCCTTCTTGAACCTCAGCGTCGGCTGGCCTCGCACGGTCGTGTACTCGACCTTGTAGTAGATGTTGTTGAGGTCGTGCGTGAAGAAGCGGTTGAGCTTCTCGGCATTGGCGCGGGTGAAGAACATGGAAAGATCGAGCAGGCGTTCCTTGAACCTGACGGTCTTGGCCTCGGCGTCGCGCAAGATGACCACTGCGGCGTGGCGCTGCGCTTCGGTCATGCTGACGATGAAGTCCAGTGCATCCTGGCCGTAGGAGTCCGACGCCACCGACGTAAAGGACCGGTGGATATCCTCAAGCTCCTTGGTGGGGTTGTAGTCTTTATGGACGGCGATGTGGCCGGAGAAGATGCCGAAGGTATGGTCGCGGCTCTCGATGCCGTCCTTGCCGCGACCCTTGAAACCGGCCGGTCCGAAGTAGTCGTCGTCCCGCTGCTGGGAGTCGTCCTTGATGATCTCGGTCAGCGTAAGCTCGCCGCCGTGATGCTGCTTCATCTTCCGGAGCTGCTCGTGGACTTGGGGCAGGGTGTTGCGGATCTTCCGGTAAGATCGCACGGCCTCCAGAGCGATCGGCTTCAGCGTCTCCAGGACCATCAGCTTCGGCCCGACCAGCGGTAGCGCCGCAAGGAGATAGTCCTCCTCGAAGTCTCGCCGTTCGCGCCATTTGCGCTCCTTCTCGGCCTCGGCCAAGACGTCATCATCGGCGCAGCAGTTGCCGATGAAGGCACAGCACTGGAGTTCGGGAAACCAGACCAGTGAACCGGTCAGGAAGCGGTTCGGCGTGCACATCGGGCAGGGGCAGTTATCGCCCTCCGGCCGTTTGGTGCCGTCCACGGTGATCAGATGCCGGAGCACCCGGAAGGTCGAGTTCTTCGGGATCGGATTCCGGTACAGGGACTCGATCAGCTCCGGCTGTCCGGTCTCCTTGATCCGCGCCACCGTCTCGTCGATCCAGATTCCTGTCGGCCGGTCATGGAAGGGCCGCCAGGGTAGCTCTTTGGTTTCACTCGAACTCTTTACGCCACGCGACTTACGGTCGCCTTTGGTCATAAATGCCCCTATGAGAACGAACCCAGAAGACTCATTTTGTTCTTCTTGTTGGGAGCCCCCAAAGCTCAGCTAAACTCGAATCAGATGGGTATAAGTTGTAAGGGAACAAGGGGGGGACCCACAAGATTTTGCGTCGGCCTACCCCCGGTAGTCCCCCTTATGCACAGGTCAGGACGCGAGAGCCGACGTCGGGCGGGCTTGCGAAGCGCCGGCCATAACCTATGTGGAAGGTGAATTCACGGTTCGGCAGTAGGACCGGCAATTCACTTCGATGCCCATGTGGCGTTGCAGATCAACCCAAGGGTTTCCGTTCAAGCCCCCGGTCCGGACCAAAGGCCAAAAGCCCCAAGTCGAACGGACCAAAAGCCCACCAACGGAGGATCTAAGGATGAGAAAGCACGTCACCGACATGTTCATGCAAATCACACTATCGATGCGTCTGCGCATGAAAGGGCTCGCACTACTTGCGGCGCTGGGGACCCCTCGGGGTTGAGTATGCAATGCTACTGGCACGTTGTGATAAGTTCGTCTGCTGAAAGATGCCGCCCCACCAGAATTGAGGCCCCGGTCACCCCGGGGCCTTTTTCTATGCGGCTTCCGACTTGGCTGCGTTGTCGTTCGCAGCCCTTATGAAGACCTCCGCTTGGTACGGGTTGATGGCGTTCCCGTAGCCGCGTAGTTGGACCACCCTTTCGGGAACCCCATAAGCCAGCGGGCTAATTCCGGGTTCAACTGGCCGCCACTTTCCGTCGCGGCAGAATAAGAAGTCAGGTCTTGCCCAAGGTGATTCACTCGCAACACGATATGGTCCGGCAGGTGCTCCTTCATGCCCACCCCGTTGACGACAACTGTGGTCAGGCTCTCTTGTGTCCCTTTCTTCCCCCTGTCGCGGCGCTGGTAGCCCAGCCTCGCTTCGTGAGCCATTGGGGTCGGCCAGCCCGCCATCCAAGCTTCTCCCTTCAAGCTCCTGCGCCCCGTCCTCAAGTCGTGACGCCCTCGAACTGCTGCGCTGGTCCTCTCCCCATCCATGGCTTTTGGGGTTTGCCAACCCGCCAACCGAGCCGCCGCCAAGAGCGAGTCCGGTTTGCCGCGATGGCCACCGCAACATTGACTGTCCTCCGCTCTTGCAGTGGGCCACCCAATACAGCCGTTGTCGGATGTGCGGCGCACCGACGCCCGCAGCGCACAGATCGGCAGCCCCAACGGCATATCCCAATGCTTCCAAGTCAGAACGTACAGCGGTGAGCCACAGCCTTCCGTCAGCGCTCGCAACCTGCTCTCCAAAGACCGTTGAAGGTTTGCACTCGCTGATGAGGGAATGGAAAGCGGGCCAGAGATGGCGCTCATCCTCTGCGCCTTCTCCACGTCCGGCCGCGCTGAAGGGTTGGCAGGGACAGCTCCCGGTCCAAACTGGTTTATCTGCTGGCCAACCTGCAACGGCAAGAGCAACTGGCCATCCTGCAATTCCGCAGAAGAAGTGGCATTGAGCGTATCCTCGGCAATCATCGGAAGAAATTTCAGTAATTGATTTACAAATCACGTCGCCGGGTGGAATTCGACCAGCGGCCACCAATCTTTCGACCCAAGCGCAAACCGCCGGATCATTGTCATTGTAGAGGTTCACTCATGCCGACCCTCCGCTTTGGCTCGACGCTCAGCAGTCCGCTGACGGCAAAGCTCTCGGGCAGCATACCAAGCTGGTGAGTGAGTTTCGGCGAAGTAGCTTTCGCGGGGAGACTCACCGGACTCCTGCATGTCTTCCCAAATAATTCCAAAGAGCGTCACAGTCCTCACTTTCTCTTAGTTCAAATACCGGCCAAGGTCTTCGTCCCATTCGGCGGCGAAGTGGCATTCATCGTTCTCGTCACGGATGGAAAGCTCGTCACCACGGAAGTCTTCGAGGTTGCCCACGAAGGCAGTGGCTTCATCGAGGTCTTCAAACTTGGCAATGGTCAGCGAGCAGACGCGGGCGAGGAACGCAATACCCCGGTCATGGCGAGTGACGGTAAAGGTGTGATTGGCCTCGATGTCCGCTGTCGTCCACATGGAGACGGGAGCGAGGTGAATTGAATTTTGCATATCGATTTCTTTCCTTGAACATCTGAATCATGCTCTGGAAAGTCGTATACAGCAAGGAAAATCCGAAATAATTTGGAGCGCCGCGCAAATCTTGTTCAAGGAAAGTACGCAAGCGCCCCGCGCGAAGACTCTCACGATTTCGCTGGCTTTGCCAAGCCCTTTGCGAAGGCTGCTTTCTTGGTGATGACTTCTTCGACCTTGACCTCTTCGATATACTCTACGCCGCCTTGACCGTGGGTCATCGTATCAAATGGGCCAAGCCCGGACGCCTTGAACATCTCTTCCCAGACCTTTTGCAGGTCTTCAAACTGTTCGAGCACCTTGTCAGTTGTGCAGAACTCTTGCCACTTACCACTCAAGTCGATGCGGTGCCTATCGATCTCGCTGGGGGAGCCTTCCTCTATTTTGTCGATCGTCTCTTCCACGGGCTTGCCGTGGGCAAGGATGTTGCGAACGGTCGTCAGGTTGCGGATGGACTGGTAGGGCCTGTTGCGCCAGTCAGGCTTGATCTTGAGCCTTTGGAAGACATGGTGGATCTTCCGGTGAAGCGGCCATCGCTCGTGCCAGAAAGCCTTGAGGAGTTTGAAGCCGTAGAAGTTGAGATACGCTTCCCAGCTGAAGGCGCACATGGTGGCCAGCGCCATGCAGTCGTAGGCAATGCCTTCTCTATCGTCCGCTTCCAGCCGTTTTTTGATCCGGTCATTGAAATAGATCGCCGCACTATCCAGGTCGTTGTGGATGTAGACGTTGCGCTGCTCCTGCCGTCGCACGCGGATTAACCGCTCTCCCATTGTCTGCCCCCTTACACCTCGCCAAGCCAACTTGGCCGTCTTCGGCGCAAAGCATAGCCTACGGCTTTCATCAGCGGGAGGTTGTATGGCGGGAATCGTCGCTAGTTTTAAGGCGCTGACGCTGGACGAGATGATCCGGACCTACCCCGAAATCACTGCGGCGCTGAATGCTGCCAAGGATGCTCGCAGGGTCGCCCTTGAGGCGGAAATTAAAGCCTTGGGCTTCAGGCCGGGCGAGGGAAGGAAGCCACCGGCTGCGGCAGTGAAGTATCGCAGCCTCCGTGACCCGGCCAAGACCTGGGCGGGCAGAGGGGCTGAGCCGACCTGGCTCAAGGCGGAGATGGCGGAAAGCGGGAAGCCGCTCGAAGCGTTCCGCGCTACCTGAACACCTGATAGAGGCCTACAGCCGTCGCCATAAGCGTGACCGCCCCTGTGACGTGTAAAACCCACAGGGGCGGCGGCGCCGGGAGGTTTGGGAAGATCCTCTCAACTGTACGCATCTGCCATCTGACAAATCGGTACATGGCTTTGGCTCCTTGTAGAGGTAAACGACTTTGAGGTCCGGGTTGTCGAGCAGAACCTCGTACAGCAGGCTCAGCATGACCTCAGCCTGCAGGTCGCTGGGTTGACCGTCACGGGACGACACCAGCACCTGCAAGTGCTCGGAATCGTCGTATTGCTTTGCAGTCCCGTCCCCGAAGATACGGATGTGATAGCCGGGGATTGCCTCGGCATTGGTCCCGAAGGTCAGGGTCTGTACTTGATGCATCGCCGGAATCTAGCGGACGGTTCGCATAATGATAAGCGAAGTATTTTTGCCGTTCCGGATTGACGAGAGAAGCGGAACGAAAAAAGCCCTACACCGAAGTGCAGGGCCAAGTGAGCCGCGCCGGGAGGAGGGAAGCGCGGGTTGGGTTGGGGTTGCCATTGAAGGCGAGCTGCACCTAGCGGTCAGCGCCCCAAGCTCGTCAATCGCGGGCGACCGTATCCACCCACGGCTCGAAGATGGCGGTGCCGGCGGCGAAGTGGATCGACACCATCTCGTTCATGGCCACCGCCTGGCGGCACATCACGAGTATCTGCTCCATCTGCTCGTTCGTCGGTAGCTTGTCGTTGCAGATGACGCCGATGTGGATCTGTTCGACTTCATCGAACATCTGGAAGGCCGCGACGTTGCCGTCGAGGTTGATGAAGTGGGAGAAAGGCACGGGGTCTTCAGCCCGCGCCAGCGAAAAGCGCACGCTCTTAAGCATCGTCGTCTCCGAAGAGTTTGAGTTGGTTGGGATCGCGGCAGGCGAGGAAGTTGTCCAGGAGCCGCGAAGGCTTCACCCACTGTGCTCGGTACGGACTGGCTGTGATTTCCGTCCGGCATCGCGGGCAGGGCATGGATTGGATTTCATCCCAAAGCTCGTCCCACCAAAGCTTGCAGAACGCGCAAGTGTAGTGGCAGCGGAACATGCGTCCCCCGTTGAAAAAGTTGAGATGTCGTTTGAAGTGAAGCGATGATGCTCGCGGAAATCGTATACCGCAACGAAGTTGCGAGGGCATACGAGGGCACAAGAAAGCCCCGGCCGAAGCCGGGGAAGTCGTCAGCACCTTGCGAGTCCTAAGCTCTCAACGCGGCTTCATTCAGTGAAAATTAGCGCGTGGGCTAAATGCCACTAAATTTCCCTGACCGCGCCAGCGTGCCTCGTCGCTGCCCTGGGAAGGTTCGCACTGACGGCTTTCAATCGGCGTCGATGTCTTCGTCCGCCTCATAATTGGAATCCGTCAACACTTCCGGTCGGTAGTGGCCCAACTTCTCCTCGGCGCACTTATCGCATACGCGGGCGAGAGGAATTCCGCGAGCATCATTTTCCCAGTAGGAGGTGAGCCCGGACCCACACGGGCACGGGCGTGTTTCGAACGGCATGACTGCCTCCGCAAAAACGGTTGAGATTTTCGGTGAGGCAGAATGGTGCGACGTTAAATCGTATACCGCAACTAAGTTGAGCGATCGCCGGGGGTGTCACTCCCCCGGAGGACGACAAGGCACATCGACCGGCTTGGGGCCGACACCAACCACTTGGCGGATGTCGAATTGAGCGACCACCTTTCCGGCGTGATCGATCAGCTGGGCGGTATGCGGCTTCTTAGATGAATGACGCACATTGTTAAAGCTGGCGAGCAAGGCGTCGCATGCTTCCTGTTTCGCTTTTTCGATTGAGTCGGCAGCGATAGGCATGTCTCCAATGTCAACGTCTCCCCACTTCAATCGGTAGCTTTTCATTGTCAGATACGTAGTTGCAGTAGTCATTGTCATAATCTCCAGTGGGCCGGGTTAATTGGTTGGCCCTCCTGATCAACTTCGATACAACATTAAAGTTTGTTCCATTTTTGTGTTTGACGAATATTTTTATCTGAATCACCTTCTTCGTAAGGCGGTGAGCATGCACCCTTGCCGCCCGACGTTTTCTTTTGGTGCATCGTCAAACAACAGAAAGAAGGTGCATGGATGCCATTGCCTCTCCACGCCAAGTAAAAGAACGCCCAATAATCTTCAGCGCCGCCATGGTGCGCGCGATATTGGAAGGCCGCAAAACGCAGACGCGGCGAATTATCAAGCCTCAGCTTGTGCCCTACGGAGACGGCTTTGCGCTACCTCTTCCAAAGTCGAAGGGGGGCGGTGTTTCTCAAAGCGGAGGCCCAGTCTCTGCCGGAATGCAGGGGCTGCAATGGCATTGCCCATACGGCGCAACCGGTGACCGGCTCTGGGTTCGGGAGAACTGGCAAGTGCCTCCATGCTGGAACGATACAGCTCCATCGAAAATCACAAACAAGGGTTTTGTGTTTTATCCGGCAGACGAGCCGTACGAGCGCGAGAGCTTTCTGCGCCCCTCCATCCACATGCCCCGCTGGGCCAGCCGCATCACGCTGGAGATTATCAGCGTACGCGCGGAGCGGTTGCAGGACATTTCTGAGCGCGACGCTTTTGCTGAAGGACTAGAGTGTCGAAATGCTAGTTGGATGCCTGAGTATAGAGGCAGCGAAGAGCTGCAGTGGCGCGTTGAATTTCCTTGCGATGCATTCGGTGATTTATGGTCGTCGATAAACGGCCCTGATAGCTGGAACGCCAACCCCTGGGTGTGGGCGATTGAGTTCAAGCGAGTGGCCGCCTGATGGACCTGCAAACCTTCGACGTCGAAGTCGCAAAAGAGTATGGCCTTGAATGTGCCGTTCTCTTTCAAGCCATCGGGTATTGGGCGAAGCACAACCGCAGCAAACCAGACCGTCAGCGCGACGGGAAGGCTTGGATGTACATGAGCCGACGCGAGTGGCTGGAAGAGTTTGGGTACATCGGTGAAGGGACACTGCGCTCCTCGCTGGAAACACTCGCTGAGGCGGGGCTTATAGAGCGCGGACACTACAGCGAGGGCATGTATGCCCGTACAACGTGGTACACTCTCACTGCTGCCGGTTGGGAGCTTTGGCTAAAACAGCCAAAGGGTTCGGCTGAAATAGCCAAAGGCTTTGGCGAAAACAGCCAAACTATTACAGACACTCACTCAACAACCACTAACTCAACCATCCCCCCAACCCCCAAGGGGGAGCCGGACGGGTTTGAAGAAATCTGGAAGGTGAAGTGGAGCAGGGGTACAGCCCCCAATCCACGGCAGCCAGCTCTCAAGGCATACGCCGCTGCGTTGAAGCGGGGATCTTCACCATCGGACATCCTCGCAGCGGTGAAAGCCCGCGTCGGCGTCGAAGTCGCAAAAGAATGCACGCCGCTTGTGCCACAGCTTGTGACCTGGCTGAATCAGGAGCGCTGGAAGGATGCCACTGGCGCCACCGTCATCACCGCTGCGGACATCGAGGCCTCATGCCGACGGCAAGAGCAAGCTGAGCGGGACTTCCAAGCCCGTATCAAAGCCGCGCAAGAGGACAAGCGGCGTCAGATGGGGTTGGCGTCATGAAAGCCGATGTCTTCTACTGCCATGCCTGCCTCGACGAGATGGGGCTGCGGCGTAACGGCATCCGGAGCCATAAGCGCCCCAAGACAATCGGCTCCATCGAGGAGCAGTGCCCTTGCTGCAAACAGGTGAAGACGCTCTTCAACATGCGGGACTATCAGCGCAAGAAGAGCGACTTCTGCCTGAAATACCGCCAGCGGCTGAGGAAGGAGGCGGTAAGGGAGTTGATGGCGGAGGCCTAACAGGGTCGAATCAAGAACCGCAATTTACCCGTCTACATGGTCGGCAAGCTCGCGGGCTGTTCATAACTTCCCTCACCATGACTGACTAACGTGAGCAGATTCAAAAGGATGTCGCTCCAACACTGAAATAATTTTTCAAAAGCCCTTGCGGCGGACTCAGAAAATCGGTCACATCAATCATCCCCTCCGGACATGACCTTTCTCTCAATGGAGAACTGCGCCGTGTCGAAACATCATCTGGAATTCAAAGGGTGGGGCTTCAGCATCTCCGCCACAGGACTTGGGATCGTCGCCGCCGTCGCCATCATCGTGTTGTTGGCGTGGGTGCCTAGGCCATGGTGAGCCTTGACTCTTCGTTCTCGTTTCGTTCTATTGGGCAAAATCCCAGGTACGCCCATGCCCACCCTCGAATATCTCCGCTCGGAAATCGAGCGTATGCGCTCGCAGATCAGCCGCCAGCGCAAGGAAATCCTCCAGCTTCAGCGTGCCGGCGTTGGTACGGCCTCGGCTGAAGCCCTGCTTGCCCGGATGCAGGACAGGGTGGAGCAGATGTGCCTGCAGCGGGACGAGATGAAGAAGGCCGAACCCGGTCCCGTGAGGGGGAAGGTGCTGGGCGGCCGAAAGTGGTAGATGGACAACCTTCGCCGCTTCCCGGCTCCATGGGTAATGAAGGAGGACCGCGACGGCTTCCGGGTATTTGACGCCAGCGGGTTCTTCATCTGCGCCGTTCCTCACCGGGAGGACCTGCACCAGCGAAGCTATCAATACGCCAACGACTTCCTCTCACGGGAGGAGGCGAGGCGCATTGCAAAAGCCATCTCTAGGCTTCCCGAGCTGCTGAAGCGGCCCCAATACTGAATACCTGGAAACTACGGGGAAGACCGAATCCGGAGTATGTGATCTCGGGTCACAAGAATGACTTTGTAAAAGTTTTCCAGCGTCTTGGAAGAGAACGATTTTCCTCAGCGCAACAGTAGGTTCGCTTTGCGGCGTTAACCGGGGTCAAGTTTTTAGACGCCCCAAGTGTGAATCAATTCTGTTGCAAGGAATCGAATCTCTGGTCTTATGAATCTTAGAGGGCACCGCAGAATCCAAACTTCAATGGAGAGCTGTGCCTATGTCCGATCTTCCCGAGCTGCATCTCGAATTCTGGCTCCTGACGCTAACCGCGAAGGGAACGCTAGCGATCGTTGCAGCGGTCGTTATCTTCTTCGCTGTCGTTGGCCTGTGCTTGTTCCGGTTGACGCGAAGCTGATGTCGGCTCACGATTCAGCCCATGCAAACATCGAAGACCATGAAGCGGCGTCGGCCTGGAAGGCCGAGCCTGTACAACGAACGAACCGTTCCCGTTCGCGTGCCGGCAAGACTCGTGGGCGAGGTTAAAGCTCTTATCCGCAAGGCCCCGCGTAAGCTTCCTGTGTACGTTGTCGGCAAACCAGGCAAAGCCATTTGATTGGGCCGCAGGTACGTGCTCGGATTGGACTTGGGGACGACGCTCGGCGTCAGCCGCGTGTATCTGGATGGAGGTCTCGATGCCCAGGCACTTCGGTTTGAAGGCAACATCAGCAGCCGGACGCTCGGCGTTCACGGCGTCATCAGGCGCCATTCCGGACCGGACTGCGTCGGCGTCTGCATCGAGGAACCGTTCTCCGGACAATTCTCCAGCGTTAAAGCTCTCTTCCCCATGCTCGGCGCTGCCATACTCGCCTGCGAGCTGGAGGGGCTCCCATATTCGACGGTCCACCTCAGCAAGCTGAAGATCCACGCCACCGGCAAAGGCAACGCCAAGAAACCGGAGATGCAGGCGGCGGCAAGGGCGCGCTGGGGGCAGCGGCTTACCGAGGATGAGGCCGACGCGTCATGGGCGGGCGCATTTGCATTGGACACGGCTCTGTTCACCACGTAGATGCGCGGCGAGGAGCACGCGCCAATGTTTGATCTCTCGGATTCCGTAGCATTCTTCAACAAGATGGTCGAAGATTTCGACGACCTGTCCGATCACCCGGACTCGTCGCGCCACGCCATAAACTGCGCCATTACCGGCTTCCACCTCGCAGAATGGATCTGGGGCGATTGGCTGCAGAATGATTACGAGACGTGGCGCGAACTGGGCATCAGAGACAAGAGCAGCTTTCTGCAGTGGGTTCACGACAAGCAGCCTTGGTTTGTCGTCGTCCAAGACATCACCAATGGCAGCAAGCACTACGCAAGAAACATCAGGCCGACTAAAACGAGTGACTCATATGCGGATGATTACGCGGAAGGGTATACTCAGCAGATATTAGAAGTCGAAGCGACCGTGAACGGCCACAAGCGTTGGATTGAGGCTGTATTTATAATCGAGGACGTGATGATGTTCTGGCACCGCTTCCTAAAGAAATATCGGCCGGGAGCGGAACTGAAATACCCGAAGTTCCGGTTTACTGAGGACCCGGCGTAGAGCCGCGCAGCATTTCGACCTTAGCCTCGGCCTTGCGGATATCAGCCGCCAACTTCATCGGCAGATCCTCCGGTGCAATCTTGGCATAGTGGGCAGCTGCGAAGTGGTAGCAACGCTCCCGCGCCGCGGTGACGGTAATGCCCCATACCTTTGCCAGCCGATGAATCTCGTAGTCGCTCTCGGGTGCGGTTCGGATGCTGCGTTTTACCTTGTTACTCATGCAGCCAACGCCTTGCTCGGTTTGACCTTAACCTGAACGCTGTAAGTAGGTTCAAGCGGCATATCCTTACTAGCCATGTACGCACCGGTCTTCTCCCAATCGATCGTCGGGGTGATCTTCTCGGTGATGCATTCGGCCGGTAATTCCTTCATGCTGATGCCGTAGTTGCGCTTCAACCATGCGTCGCTCATTGCCTCCCTTGTCAGGATGGAGACAACGACGTCGCCTTCTAGGTTGGTCTCGCCGGTTGCCTTATGGCGCGTCAGCAGCTCCCTCCGGATTTCGTCGAAGTAAGCGTAGCGCTCGTCTGCATAGGCGCGGGCATCCCGCGCCTCCTGTAACAGCTGTTCGGTCGTCATTGTTTTGATGTTTTCCATGACGAGCCTCCTAGAACGGTATTTCGTCATCGAAGGGATTGTTGGCAACGGCAGCCTTCACAGGCTTTGCGGCGTCGTCCTTCTTTTTCTCAAAGGCGCTGAGCCAAACAGAACCATCGTCTTTCCGCACGCAACCGGCCGGGTTGAACGTCGCATCGAGCTTGATGTACGGCACGCCTCCGTCCTTGTAGCCAAGCGTCCCGACATTCCGGCTGATGTATTTCTTTTGCCCGTCTTTTTCATAGGTGCCCAAGGTGGCCACCAAATCGTAGGTTCTCCTTTCCACGTAGTGTTCTTTCGTTGGTTATACGCTCACACCCAGCCCCTCAAGCTCAGCGAGGAGGTGCGGGTAGTGCTGTTTGACCCAGTGCAGAGCTTCCTTCTGCTTGGGGTTTTCGAGAAGCCATTGGGCTTGTTCGAAGGGGTTTAGAGGCGCAAGCGCCTGGACGATCTCGGCAACCTTTTGCTTTGAACGCTCCTCGGCGGGGTCAGGCCTGTCCGAGACGTTGGTTTGCTCCTTATCGTACAAGGCCAGGCCGAATTGATTGCCGAAGGTCATAAGAGCGCGCTTCATGGCATCGGTCTCAGCTTCTTTACCTGCCGACTCCATGGCATCAAACAAGTCGCCCATGGTGCCTTGGCCATACCCGGAGCCTTCTCGGGTGACGCCGCCGATGGTGACGGCAACCTTCGCCTCGTAACCGACCTTCCAATTCGTGCCGCCTTTGGAGCTTTTGGCTTCGTACCGGCAGACCTCCTTTAGGTAGATGGTCTCGCGGCTCCATCCATCAAAGCCAAAGATCCGGTTGGCTTCTGCGATTGCGTGCCAACCTTCGATATAGGAGAGGGAGCGGCCGGACTGCGTCCGCTGCCTGACGTTCGAACGGTCAAGCGGAGCTTGAAGGAGCTTGATAGCCTCGGGTGTCACGCATGGAGCCCTCCATATTGTTGCTCGTACATGCGCTGAAGGTCGTCTGCCTCAACACGGCGGTGGTTCTCATCCCACCACTCGTCGAAGCCTTCCATTTTTTCGCAGTGTTCTTGGTAAGCGTCGGTGGTTCTACTCATACTCATTACTCCTGTTGTGAGAAACAGGATGCGGAGAGAAATCGTATACAGCAAGAAAAAAGCGGCTGATTTGTCGTGGCAAATTTGCCACCAAAATTATGTTGACGATTTTCCGAATGCGGCTCAGCATTAGCTTAACAACAGGAGATAACGACCATGGACTACACATCAGAAAGCAAGGTTCAACTTGCTCGCCTCGAAGCTCGCCTTCGCGAAATGCAAGAAGAAGCATGGGAAGAAGGATGCTCTACCAGCGAGATGTTTCCCCACTTCCAAAGCATGTGCGCCCGTAAGTGCGCCTTGGAAGCCGCTGTTGAGGGAGGGAAGTAACATGACCACTCAGGAATCCATCACCATCACGCCGCATTGGGGTGACCGCGCCCGCGATGCTTATTGGAAGAACCCCACGAAGTACCAGATGCTCGCGCTCTTCGCCTTCACCCTCATCGTCGGCTTCGCTGCCGCCGCAACTTTGTAACGGGAGGCTCAGGATGTGGGACAGCAATCGCTTACTCTTAAATGGGGCACTATTAAAGGCTGGGAAGGCCTAAACGACGCGCAAGTCGAGATTCTGAAGCGATACTTCAAAGACGGAATGCCGCTTGGGTGCGCCAGTGACCATCCGACCGCAGAGCGCCGCGAAGTACTTTGCGAACTGATTGATACTATCGACGGAGAGATTTGGAACGATTGGGATGGCGTCCAGATAAGCAAGGAAGAGGCTAAAAAGTACGTCCGAGAATACGGCAAGCCAAATACTGGGGTCTCCATCCAGAAGGTCGAAGGTCAAGGCTTAGATGGGAGTGCCCGATGAATGGCCACCCCCACGCTCACGCCCGAAGCATTCAATGACCTGCAAGACTGTTTGATGAAAGTGCTGGCTGGCGCTCTCGGCAGAAGTCCGGCAGTTCTCAAAGTCGGCCTTGAAAAGGCAATTCAGAAGGGCTTTGTCGAGGTAAACGAGGTCGATGGCGAAACCAGGCTGTCGGTTGTCGAATGGAAGGCGGCATCATGAACCGCAGCCTCTTCCATCAAGTTCTCGGCTTTCTTCCGGGCTTCACCGCAACTAACAATGCGGGGCGTCCGCTACCACCCACACCCCACCAGCTCAACGTCCAGGCTCGCGTCGTCGAGTACCTGAAGACGTACGGCGGCATCGATGTGCTGACCGTCAACAGACTCGGCACCACATCAGGCCACAAGCTGCTCAGTCGTCTCCGTGACAAGGGGTTACTTGCATCCCGCCAATGACCCGCGCGGCTATGTCGAGCTGGCCAACGCGAGCGGGCAGGGCAAGTACCGCTGGCATCGGTGGACGGGCAGAGAATAATCAATGAAAGAAAATGAAATGGGTAACTTTACAGCAACAGTAACTCTCGCCGGTATTGCGCTGGCAATCATCATCGCCGGAGCTTTCGGCACTGTAGCGGCTTGGTCAAAGCTGCGCGTCATGAACGCCGAGAGCGTCGGGCGCGCAGAATTTGTTCGGGCAGAGCAAAATCGGCAAATCAAGGTCAAGACCGCAGAGGCAGAACGCGATGCCGCAAAGCTCCAGGCTGAAGCAATTGAAATCATGGGGAAGGCGGCACAGCAGTACCCCGAGTACCGCAAGCAGGAGTTCATCTCCGCGTTTGGAGAAGCGCTGCGTGAAGGCACCATCCAGCAAATCATCTATGTACCAACAGAGGCGAATATCCCGGTGCTTGAGGCTGGTCAGCGCCACTAGAAAGGTTCGGCGCTCGCAACGCCAACACACCCATAACCAACCAAGAGGAGGAAAACTCCCATGAAGACCCGACCACTCGCCTGGTATGTCGTTGCCAAGCATGAAGCAGGCAGACTCAAACATCACGTCGTCGCCGTGCGTGTTCTCGGCGGACTTGAGCGATTGATGAATGGCATGGCCAAGTTCGCGTTTGAGATTCAGGCGCGACAAGGCAAGAAGAGAATCAAGGGCAAGTTCACGGAAGTCGGCGGCCCCTTCGCTACGCAAGAGCGGGCTCGGCAGTGCAAGTATGTTCTCGCTGGCCGTCGCCCACGGAAGGTGCGCTAAGGATACCGCTCATGACGCACATCATCATGAGCGGGCCAATTCGCCCGCTGACCGAGCTGGAGTCGTTGTTCGCGAGGCTCAAACTCAAACTGATCAAGGCGGACGGGAAGAGCCGCCGGTTATCGAGCGCCCAATCTATACGTCGTCGCGTAAGCCGTGACGAGGTTGAGATCGACAAGAGGTTGTTCGTGACGCTGGCCCGCGCCTCGAAGCTAATTAGCAGGCATGTTTCAAATACGAGGGCATGGAGAACCCAAGACGGGTGGGAACGTAGAATGCACCCAATGGATAGCCGAGTCCCGGTGTATGCGCTCAAAGACGTGCTGGTCACCGCGGAGAAACTAAAACGTAGGAGGAAAAGAGGAGATGAAAGACGTAATGGACTACATGGACGAAGGTTGCCGCGAGATTTGCGCTCCGCAGGAAGTGACGGCCACACACAGCGTGATTGACGAGGTGCTGTACTACGTTGTCCTCGGCATCGCGTTCACCGTCTGCGCGTTGATGGCCTGGCCTCACTGATGGACAGCGCGCCCTCCGCGGCGCTTCATTTATGGGCATCGCCTGTTCGTAACTTTACGAGTGCCTACGTTGTGCGTTGCGTCGTGTCGGCACCCGGGTGTCCAATGGCCTCCATGTGCTCACGCTGATTCAAAAGCGGCTGAGGAACGGTCCGGTAACTGCTTTCGTTTCAGCTTGTAGGGGAATGGGAACCGGGTCGGCTCCTTCGGGAATTGCTAAATGTTCAAAAAATCCGAAACGGGCCTTGCTCCGTCGGGCAAAACAGTGATTGTCTGGGAGAAGAACGTAACAGGAACATCGGCCGGGACGGTGCTATAAGTGGGTATAACCCACGCGATTAGCGACTGATGGGCCAATCCTGTGTCAGGCATAGCGCGATTTCGGAAATTTATTCACTGGGTGCCCTTAGCTTCCGGGCGAGTCGAAACAGGAGGTCGGCGGTGTCTGACCAGGAAATGAGGAACGAGGATCTGATCGAGGTGCTGAAGCGCAGCGGTGCCATCCGTAAGGATTGGGGCCTGCTCTTCGGCTCGATCATCATGAACCAGTCCATCAATGCCGCAGCGCGGCGCCGGCCGATTTGGTGGGCTCTGGTTTCAGCCGCCGCAGGTAGTGCGATGACCTGGCTGCTTCAGGCCAAGGGCTGGCCGCCTTTTCTTTCCGGATGGCTTGGCTAGGATCGTCCGCAACCGGGGGGTGAGATGGACGCCGAGCAGGAGCTACCGTACGAGAAGGACAACCAGCTGTTCGTTCCTGGCCTCAAGGAGCCGCTGGAACGCGACGGCATCCGCTCGATCTACATCGAGGTTAGCGGGCTCAACGTCACCCGGGCCTTCGAGAACAACGAGGGCAAGACCTCGCCAAGGACGTACGCGAGAGGTGAATGTTACCTTGAGAACTGCAGCATCGGCATTGCCGGAGACAAAGAGAAGACCCGCTCGCTCTCGTTCTTCTGCCATAGCTGCTCGCCCAACGAGCCAGACTACGAGTGGAACATCCGCTTCGGCTTCATCAGCGCCGACTGGGAGATCGGCACCGACGACGAATGGTACGTCGAGTGCCAGATACCCGAGGCCGTCTTCGACGAGATGGTGAAGGCGTATAAGGAGGGCAGCGCCAACGGGCTAAAGATCAGGTGCAAGTCAGATATGTGGGCAGACAGCTTCGTCCGCTGGGCGCCGATCGCTGACAAGATCGACTGGAAGATTCCGCGGGAGAAGTACGGCACCGCCTCGGGTCAGGGCAAGATAGAGTCATTCAGCTGGGAGATCGTCTCGAAGCGGCCGAAGGAGCAGGAGCCCGCGTATAAGGCCGGGCAGGCGCTGGCCGACGAGATATTCGATAACGCCGGCGGACCTCCTCCTGTCCCGGTTCAGAAGCCGCGCTCCTACACCTGGCTATGGGTTACCGGCGCGGTCGTGCTGGTCTTCTGGTTTCTCGCCAAGAGCCACTGATCGTCACTTCCAGAAATGATAGAAGACGCTCACGAGGCTGATAGCGCTCGCGACGCCGAAGTAGCCTGGCCGCGCCCTTATTACCGTCACGATGACAACGAACGCGCCGATGTAAGGCCCGAAGGCCTCCCGGCACGCCCGCGCATGGGCGAGGATCTGGCTCAGCTCTGACTCTGACGGCGGCGTCTTCTTGGGCTTGGGTACGGGTTTACTGCTCATGCTTCACCAGTTCGGGGCGCGCAGCCGCCTTTTCGATCATCTGCAGCTTTACCGCCTCGCGGAACATCTCCTCGGCGGTCATGGTCGGCCGGTGCGACATCTCGATGAGAACGTCATCCGACAACACCTCTTCCTTGCGCCGCTCCTGCATCAGCTGGATGCGCCCCCATGCGTAGGGCTGAAGCTTCTCCACCAGCGGCTTGAGGTCGTAGGCCTGCCGGTCGCGGATGCTGCGCTTCGGCACCTTTGCGATGAAGCCCTCCTTCACCAGCCATGACACCGCGCGCTGAACCGAGCGCTTATGGACGCCCATGCGCTTGGCGATGGTGTTGGTGTGGGGATAGGCCATCCGCCCCTCGGCGTGCCAGTGCGCCAGAAAATTCATCAGCACGTTGAGGCACTCGCTGCTCAGACCGAGCTCGGCCTGGTGCAGCAGGAGGACGTACGGCAGCGCCAGGAAGCCGGGGTCGATGACGTACCCCCACTTGTCCCGGAGCCGGTGGCTGCTGGTCTGGATTGTGTCTGTGTCCATGCCGCTCAGATTGCAAACTTCTACCTAGATATCACGGTCTTCTTTTTAGAAGTGACAGAAATGGCGCTTTTTCGATTCCAAGCAACGCCCGCTACGTTTTTGGAGGTTCCCAGATACCGCTGATCGGGTTAGCATCAGGGGGTGATCAGAGGAAAAACAGCGGCGACACGACCGGACGGGATGCCGGTCGGCAAGCCGTTCCAGGCGGGTGAGTCGGGCAATCCGGCTGGCCGTCCCCCGGGCATTCCCAACCTCGAAGCCCGTGTCCGCGCTCTTCTCGACGGCGAGACCAAGCTGCCTCAGCCGATAGCCGATGCCATTCGCGCCCAGTGCGGGGAGGACAAGAAGGCCATCGACGCCGTGTTCATCGTCGGGCTGCTGCAGGCGCTCCAAGGCGACAAGGCGTGGGCGCAGTTCATCGTCGAGCGCGGTTGGGGGAAGGTGCCGGACAAGCTGGAGGGCGGCGACCCCGCCAACCCAGTCCAGGTCAGCAGCAAGCTTGAAGTCGTGCTGGTGCGCGCCAAGGGAAGCTCAAATGGATGAAGCCCGTCACCCTCAACATGACCCCGGTCTCACAGCCTGATGGGTCGGTGGTCTGGGAGTACATCCCTGGTCCTGATGTTGTCTTGGAGGTTGAGGTCGGCGGCTTCACCATCTATCGCCCCAAGGGAAGCCCGGATGCTTGAACCGCATCGAAATCCCGGAGAAGTTCGCCGGGCTCTTTGAGCCACACCGCTTCAAAGTCTACTATGGCGGGCGAGATGCCGCGAAGAGCTGGTCATTCGCTGATGCTCTGCTGCACACCGGAGCGCGCACGCCGCTCCGCATCGTATGTGCCCGTGAATTCCAAAACTCTATCCAAGAGTCGGTGCACCACCTTCTTGAGAAGCGGATAGACCACTACGGGCTGCCGTATCACGTGGACAAATATCGGATCTACAACGATATCGGCACCGAGTTCATCTTCATCGGCTTGGCCAAGCAGGACGCGATGGCCGTCAAGTCGTTGGAAGGCGCCGACCGGGTGTGGGTCGAGGAGGCGCAGAACGTCTCCGAGCCGAGCTGGAAGAACCTCATCCCCACAGTCCGCAAAGAGGGCAGCGAGATCTGGGTGAGCTTTAACCCTGTCACGGCTGATGCTCCGACCTACCGCCGCTTCATCACCAATCCTCAGCCGCGCTCCCTCGTCGTCAAAGTGAACTGGTACGACAACCCTTGGCGCTCGGTTGAACTCGATGACGATCGGGAACACATGCGCCTGACTGACCCGGAAGCCTACGACAACGTCTACGAGGGCAACGTTCGGCAATTTGCGGAAGGGGCCTTCTTCCGTGAAGAGATGGAGGGGTTGGAACGTGCTGGGCGGATTGGTGATGTCCCGTATAACCCGAACAAGCCGGTCTGGGCCTTCTGGGACTTGAGCCATTCGGCAAGTGGGAAGGGAGATCCCCACTCCATCACCTTTGTACAGCCGGGAGACGGCTCAGGCTTCGACGTCTTCGACCATTGGGAAGGTAACAACGTCGGACTGCCCAAGGTGGTGAAGGATGTGCTCCTGGGACGTGGCTATACCTACGCGAAGCAGATCCTGCCGCATGATGGCGCCAACGTGAATTCTCACACCGAGAAAAGCGACCAGCAGCTCGTGGAGAGCTTTGGCCTTGCCGTAGAGGTTCAAGCTCGTAGCAAGGATGTTGAGCAGGACGTGACGAACGTCCGCCTCCTCTTGCCACGGTGCCGTTTCGATAGGGAGCGTTGCTCTGGCTTGTTGGCTTCGCTGCGCAATCACCGACAAGAGAAGGATGAGAAGTCTGGTCTGTGGAAGTTCAAGCATGACTGGACGTCGCACGGTGTCTCCTCATTTCGTGGCTTCTCCGTGTATCAGGACGAGCACAAAGGCTTGCGTGCGGCGAACGACAACGTGCAGCCGCGCGCACCCCGCCGTGTCATCGCCTGCTAAAATCATTTGCCAGCGAAAAATATTCGGCCTTATGATTCAGCAACAAAGAAAGTCATAAGTCATGAACGCCCCTAAAAAGGAAATGGAGACCCAAGACCAACGTATGGAACGTCTGAAAGCCGAACGCGAAGCCGAGCGGCAGGAAGACATCGCCAAGAAGATCGCCAAGGCCAAGAAGCTTGGTGTGACTGGTAAGTCGCTCGAACTCTACACCAAGGCACTGAACGAGAAGTCCGGCCTCACCCTCATCCCCGCAGGCAAGGCGCCGAAGTCCGACGAGGCCGAAGGTGACACCGGCAATCACACCGTCGAGGTGGAGTTGGTCAATGAGAAGCCGATCGAAGTCGACGGCATGATCGTGGTCAGTGTGAAGTAGCAGACCATCAAAGAATACACCGCCCGCGAAGCTGAACTCTTAGAAGAAGCTAAGAGGCAGTTCGAGGCGGCCATATGCAACAGCGCGTACCAGGAATGGTACAAGCAGGCGAAGCAGGCATATGGCTTCTACGAGGGCGGCCTCAAGCATTGGACGACGGAAGAGATTGCCTCCATCGAAGCGATGGGCATCACGCCCCTGACCTTCAACAAGATCCTGCCGCGTCTGAACAACGTCGCCGGCATGGAGGTCCAAACCCGCACCAAGGTCACGTTCCGGGCTCGCTCGTATGACCCGAAGGAAAAGGACACGGCGGAGGCCCTGAGCGACCTCGCTATGTTCGTCCAGGACAAGAACAACTCCACCCACATCCTCAGTCAGGTAGGCCACGATGCCCGGGTGTGCGGGCTAGGCTGGCATGAGTTCGACGTGCAGGACGGCGTCATCCGGGAAGGGCGCTCCGACCCGCTGCTGACAATTCCTGACCTGGCTGACCGTACCCCCGGCCTGACCGAGCAACGGCACGTCGGCAAGGGCTGCTGGCTGCCCAAGAACCTCATCAAGCAGAAATGGCCAGACGCCGATATCGAAGCTGCTCAATGGGGTCTCACGACGCCGTTCGACTCTGGCATGGCCTACTGCCCGGTGACCACCTGCAGCGGCTACCTGAACGCCGAGAACGAGATGGTCTTCGTGGTCGAGTGGTCGATGCGGGTGCCGACCAAGTATTACGAGGTGATCGACCGGGCGAACCGCCTCGTGACGACCTTTGATAAGGCGGAAGCCAAGGCCATCGCCGCTCGTCCCCAATACAAGAACATCACGGTGAAGCAGGGCTACAAGATCATCATAGTCTACTTCACCGGCAACGTGCTGCTCGAGGTCCTCGAGGACAGCTACCAGCTCAACCCGGCCAAGGGGCTGTTCATGCTCACCCCCACGGTCTGCTTCCGGGACAACGACACCGGCATCCCATTCGGTCTGGTCCGCAACGCCATCGACCCGCAGCGGCGCTACAACAAGACCAAGACCCGCCTGACCTGGTTGCAAGCCTCTCACCAGGTCATCATGGAAGGTGATGCCTCTGATGAGCAAGCGGTGCGGGATGAGGCCGCCCGGCCGGATGGCGTTCTTATCGTGAAGCCGGGAAAGAAGCTCGAAATCAATCGTCACGAACAGGCTATTGCCCAGCACCTGCAATCCCTCGATAGCGACGACAAGGACATCCAGGCCGCGCTCGGCATCTATGACGAGAGCCTTGGCATCGAGACCAACGCCAACAGTGGCGTGGCCATCCAAAAGCGCCAGGTTGGCTCCTCCCGCAACATGGCCATGGTCATCGACAACGCGCTGGCATCCAAGAAGCGCTGGGCCGAGAAGCTGCTCTTCCTCATCCAATCCGTCTTCACCGAGCAGACCGCGTTCTGGGTGGTCGATGACAAAAACGAGATGCAGCAGCTGGTGTTGAACCAGCCCGAGCTGGGGCCGGACAACAAGCCGCTCAAAGACAAGAACGGCAGTCCGGTCCTCAAGTACGACATCAAGACCGGCGTCTACGACGTATTCGTGGAGGAAGTTCCGGACGTTGCCTCTCAGCAAGAAGTCGCCCGCGACATGATCTTGCAGGCGCTGCCTGGTATTGGCGGCCTCCAGAACCTCACACCCGGATTCCTGGAGCTGCTGGGCGTGCCCCAGTCTTCGAAACTCATGCAGGAAGTGATGCAGGGCGTGCCGCAGAAGCTCGCAGCCGCCAACGCCGCTGCCGAAGCAACCGCAAAGAATTCAGTAGGAGGCCTCGCGCCGACGAACACCCCTCAGCTCGGGGCGCCAATACCGGCGTAGAGCACTACAACCACGGAAGTAGCGAACAATGACGACGACTGAAGAGAACCTAGTGCAACCGGAAGCGGAAGCTCCCGAGGAAGAGCAGCCAATCGACGAGCCCGACGCTCCCCAAGAGGAGCCGGGTGAGGAGGGCGGTCAGCAACCTTCTGACGAAGATCCCGCGGCCGAACCGCAAGAAGAGCTCAAACCGCAGGAAAACGCGGAGGCAAAGAAGTGGCGTGATAAAGCAAATATCACGAACGGCCAGCTTGCCACTGTCACGAGGACCCTCAAGGCCCTCAAGGACAAAGGCTTGCTGACCGACGAAGCCATCGAAGAGGCCGCCGAAGCTCAAGGTGTGGACGTGCGCGCACTGCGCAGCGTCCTCAGCCAAGAGCCTGCTCCCGCGGACCCGGCACAGGCCAACGCGCAGAAGCTGATTGAGCAGTTCAATCCGCAGAAGCCCGGCGACCTCAAGCTGGCGATGGACGAAGCCTATGGCGAAGACACTCAAAAATACTTTGATGCCTTCGACTTCCTGATTGGCGTCGACAAGTCCGAGGGTGAAGCCCTCGCTGACGTCGAGCCGAGCAAGGTCGTGGCTTATGTCATCCGTAAGGGTAAGGAGTTCTTCTCGGAGTACGAAGAGTTGAAGGCCCATGGCTCGATCTTGCATGCGTACCGCGCATCCAAGGCGCCGGCCAAACCCGCTCCTCAGCCGCCGAAACAAAACAGGACGCCGCTGAATAGCAGCGCCTCCGTGACGCCTAAGCCGCGTCAGCCCGGCAGGAGCTTCTACGACGCGGTATAAAAACAACGCAACGAAAGTGAGGTAGATGACGACATTTACCGAAAACGTAGCAACCGGCAGTTCGCTCAAGCCCGTCAACGTGGCTGACAGCGTCTTCCGTGGCTATAAGGAAGACAACCGCTTCAAGCGCCTCATGGGCAGCGGTGAAAACAACATCATCAACACGAAGTTCTTCGAGAAGGGTGACGGCGATACCTTCAAGTTCCCGTTCTCTGCCGGTGTCCCGCTCAGTTCCTGGGTGGCTGATACGACCGTGATGGAAGATACCGGTGCGCAGCTGGTGAAAACCACTGACAGCATCACCATCGGCCTCAAGCGTGTTCCGATCCTGATCAACGGCTTCACCATGAGCCAGAACCGCGCGACGTTCGATCTCTACGAGAACGACACGTTTGAGCTTAAGCGCAGCGTGGGTGAAAAGACCGAGGACGTAATCCTCCAGGCTCTTCTCGACACCAGCGCTGGCCGTGTGCAGGAGCGTTACCGTTATGGCTCGGACTATGCGAACTACAACGCAACCGCCTCGACCGCAAAGGCCAACGTCGATAACACCGACGACAAACTGAAGCTGTCCGACATCAAGAACCTGGCTCTCCAGGCCAAGCGCAAGTACGTTTCCGGCGGCCTCCGCATGAACCCGTACCAGATCAAGACCGGCGAGGGCGGTGCTCCTGCCCGTAAGTGGATCTACGTGGCGCACTCGCTGTCGATCCGCGACCTGAAGGATGACCCGGACTTCCTGAACCAGATCATCTACAAGGACCGTCCTGAGTTCGACCTCATCGGTGGCTCCGACTACATCGGCGAGTACGAAGGCGTGATGATCTATGAGCTGAACAACGACAGCATGCTTGAAGCCTCTGCTGGCGCTGGCGGAATTCAGATCGCCCACAACTTCCTGCTGGGTCAGAATGCGCTGGGTCTAGGCTTCGGTAAGGTTCCGCTGACGCCTGGCACGGCCATCAAGAAGGTCGCTTCGCCGGAAGATCGTGGCGTAATCACCATCATGGAGAAAGACCACGGCCAAAAGGTCGAGGCCGGCTTCTCCTACGTGATTGGCGCCAAGCAACTCTGCGAGAACACCTCCGGTACCTCGCAGTCCTTCGGTACCATTCACCACTACACCGCAGCGGTGGAGTAGGCGCCATGAACCAGAACCTCAAAGCTCTGGGTCTGGTGGCAGTTATGTTGGGCGCTCTTATGAGTGCCCCGCATGCTGCCGATACCAGCTCAACGACTTCCGCGCGCAAGTCGATTAAGCCCGTCGGCGCCTCGCCGCAGATTGGCTTCGTTCATCAGGTGGTAAGCTCCGGCGGTGTGTCAGCCAACGCCTTCACCTTCGATGTTCCCGCTCCCAAAGGTGCAGGCAACATCGTCGGTTGCCTCCTGGCCTCATATGACGTGAGCGGAAGCCTGAAGCGTCTGAACATGTCGCGGACCAGCGGCACGGTGACTGTGACGGGCAGCAATGCCACGAGCGGAACGATCGCCACGGGTGACTCCGTGCGCGGACTCTGCGTCTACAACCCCTAACCTCAAGGGGCGGGTCAAAGCCCCTAACTAATTGAAAGAACGAACGTGCCTACCGCTGCCCAGCTCATCACGAACATCCGCAGCCTTGCCTTGGTCGGCACAACCGGCGCCGCGGACCTTACGAGGGTTGAGGCTTACTTCAATACGGCATACCGGGACATCTACGAGAAGGTGGCGGAGCGGTATCCTTGGTTCGTCCAGGACGTGCAGGAGGTCGCGGTTGTCGATGGCGAAGGAGAGTTCGAGACCCAGCCGCTTCACATCCTCAGCGTCTATGATCTGAACGGCAAGCGCTTCCTCGACCCAACAGACATCGCCACAGTCGAGCAGCAAGATCCCGAGTTTATCTCTTCAGGCAATCCCAGCCATTTTTACGTACTCGGCTTCGAAACGCTCTGCTCCTGGCCGCAGAACGACACCACGCTCCGAGTGCGCTTTACGCCGAATCCGTCGGTTCTGAGCAACGAAAGCGCGGAATCCGACATCAAGCTCCAGCCCGTGCACCATGATGTTTTGATATGGGGAACTCTGGCGCTGCTGGCATATGACGAGCGGGACAAGGTCGTCAGCGCCGAGTTGGCTTACACCCAGACTGAACTTGATAGGGCTCAAGACAGGATGTGGCGCTGGTTCGACGCCCATGCGCCCAAGCAGAAGAAACAGGTGAGAAGCTATCTCGGGTGAGTACGCGTATCGGTATCTTCGACGGTCGGCTGATCACGCTCTTTCCCCGTGCGCTGCTAAACACCGCCCTCAGTCCGACGCTGGTGCCGAAGGATAAGCAGGCGCGGCTCATCGAGAACATCATTCCCAATACCAACAAGGCCGGAAGTGGAGCGAAGCGGTTCGGCTTAATGCCGAAGGGCAACGCTTTCAGCGGCGTGACCGGGGTGGGCGAACCCTTCGAGTACCGAAAGAGCGATGGCACTATCCAACTCATTCAATACTTTAGCGACGGCAGCCTGCGAACCCTGAACGAAGGGACAGGAGCCTACACCAGCATCAAGACCGGCCTGAGCGCCTCGGGGACGGTCGGCGCGGTCCCCTTCAACGGCAAGCTCGTCTTCTACAACGGCATCGACCAGCCGTTTGCGTGGGACGGCAGCACCTGCACGGACCTGGGCGAGTACGTCATCGACGCCCTCGCCAACAACTTTGTCCATACCAGCACATCGCAGATCACCATCAAGCCCGCTGCCGGTCGCGGGGCCGCTGATTATGCGAACGGGACCGCAATCAAGGTGACCTTCAACAGCACAGGGGTTGTCTCTGCTACCGTATCTTCAACGTCCTACAACAGCGGAACCAACGTTCTGACCATCAACGTGACAGGGACGCCGTTCCCGGCACTGACAGAAACGATCAGCAAGGTCGAATACTACGCCAAACCACCGGCATTCAGTTTCATGTTTGTCCACCTCGACATGCTGTGGGGCCTCTCTCCGGGCGAACTGAAGGCCAAGGTATTCCGGGGCTCTGATGGCATGAAGGTCTGGTACCAAGCTGCGGCCAACAACGAGAACTCCTGGTATGCGCCGGCAACGCAGGCCATCCCCTTCATCAACCTGCGCAACAAGGTGCCCCAGTTTGACGAGCTGGTGGCGATGTCCTCGATCGACGGCTCCGCGTGCTTCCATGGCCGGAGCTACATGGTCGTCTACACCGGGCAGGACCCGTCCACGGCTGGCGGTTTCGTATGGGCCAAGACAATTCCGGTCGGCACGGTCCACCAGAAGCTCGTCCTGCGGCTCCCGACCGATACACTGTTCGTCAGCCCTGCCGGTGTTCGCTCCCTCCGCAAGGTCTACCAGACGGAGCAGGCGGAAGTGGTCGATGACCTTGGCGGCGACATCGACCCGACCGTCCAGGCGAAGGTGAAGACCCTGCTTACGGGCGATACCGAATACAAGAAGGCCCGCAGCTTCTATTACCCTCACGACGGCATTTACGGCTTCAAGCTCGATGACGATGGGTTGCTTGCGTTCATCCTCAGCAAGCAGGGCGCCGGGTGGGTGGTGCTGACCGGATATTTCGCCGACGCCAAGGGCTTCCTCGGTACGACGGATGGGCGTCTCATCGCGTGCCGGTCTGACCGGCTCTATGCCTACGCCAACGGGACGGATACCGACGCCGGCACCGCCTACGGTGACAACGGCAATGCCATTGAGTGCAAATGGTGGTTGCCGTGGATACAGACCGGCAATCGCTGGAGCAACCGCGCCTTCGAGATCCTGGTCGAACAAACCGCGGGCGGTACGATCTATATCGACCGCTTCATTGACTTGAATGAACAGAACATCGTCACCAGCACCGCCGAGATCACGGCGCAAGGCGCGATGTGGGACGAGGCACAATGGGATTCAGACAGTTGGGATGGCACCCCGCAGAACCCGGTCGTGTCTGATAAGTTTTTGGGTGACAGCTTCTCGGTGTTGGTGAGACACTCGGATGCAGATGGCCCGAGATCGATCCTCGGAATAAGACCAATAGGAAGATGACGATGTGAACTGCCGCGCGATTGCCCTGGGACTTCTCCTCTACAGCTCAAGCGTCCTCGCCGCGACATACGATCGTCCCGCAGGTGGCTACACCCCGAGCAATCACTCCGCCAATATCACCAAATATCAGGCGGATAGCGCAAACCACACCGCCATTTCTTCGGTGAAGGTGGATGGTGACTTCAACAAGGCATTCCAGGCACTGAACGAACTGGACGCGCGCACGGCGCCGTCTGTCTCGGGCAATTCCGGGCTTTTCCTTACCAACGATGGAAGCACCTCGTACTGGGGTGGTATTTCCACCTCGCAGGTTATCTCGGCCAGCGCGGGCATCTACGCAAATGGAGACATCTCGGCCACCGGCCGCACAATAACCGGCGCGGTCCTGAGCGGAACAACGCTTTATATCAACACCTCGGCACGCCTCGGCACCGTCTCGACGACCGGCCAGATCAGCACGACAAGTCTGTACTCTGTAGGGGACATCACCCTCGGCGGCCTGCTGTCCGTCCCGAACATCTCCTCGACCGGGGTGAGCGGGACGATCTCGGCGACGAATCTCTATGGGAAAAATGTCAGTGCCACGGCTCTCACCGCCGGCACCATCTCCAACCCGGGTGTCGCCAAAGCCTGGCTGAACTTCGGCGGCGTCTCCACTTGCGATGTTTCGGCGAGTTTCAACATCTCCGGGTGTACAAAAGTAGCGGCGACGACTGGTGTCTATGGTGCTAGCTTCACCACACCAATTCCGACGCCATACGCAATCGTCTGCACCAACCTGCAAGACAACTTCGTCGCGATCTACCGAGCCGTTCAACCCTCGCCGAACAGCAACGGCTTCGTGGTCCAGGCACGGAACACCTCGGGTAACGCCGACATCGCCTCTGGAGGCATGAGCTGCGTGGTGTTCGGACAATGAGGCACTGGCTTCCCTTGACCCCATACGAGACAAGCGCTGCAGTCGGCAATTGGCTTCCGGCTGTGTTGGAAGCGCCGGATGATCTCGAACTGCTTGAGAAGATATTGGCCAAGGTGGAGAGCTACGTCCTCCTCGTGGACAGCAGGCCCATCGGTTGGCTAGCTATCCAGAAGCTGGAAGACGGCCCGATGATCCGCGGCTTCGTCATCCATCCTGAATATCGCAAGCGCTGGCTGTCGAAAGCAGTCCTGCAGCAGCTGGAATTGATCTTCTTCGGCTACGGCGACTTCATCTTCCTGGAGCCGGAAAACATCAACATCATCGAAAATGCTTTGCAGCTTGGCGCGAAGCCGCTCTATGATTCCAACATGCAAGCAACCGGACGGATGGTGTTCACCAAACCTTCATTTAACAGGAGGCTCCATTGAGTGAGCAGTCTCTTCGGCTCCCAACAGCAAGCCCCGACGCCTCCGCAGCCTGAGTACGTCAACACGCGCGACGAGATCGGCGGCACCCAGAGCAATTACGTCACCAACCCGGACGGCACCAAGACGCTCGTAACGACGCGTCTGCCTCTGACGCCGGAGCAGCAAGCCTACGAGGCGAAGCTGAAGGAAATCGAGACGACTAGCCTCGACTGGATCAATAAGCTCACCACCAACTTCGACATCAATGATCCCTCGCTCAGCTGGCTGAAGAACGAAGTCGATAACTACAAGACAACGCAAGTTAAGGGGGCCGACCAAGCAAACCAAGACCGCTCTCAGCAAGAGGAGACTATGCTCGCGCGGTTCGGGCAGGCCGACAGTAGCGCTGGTGTGGCGCTGCGCGAGCAACGCGGGAAGGATTATACCAATACCCGCGACCAAATTGAACGCGACGCCGCCGGCATTCAAAACAACCTGAAGCAGCAGGCGCTCGGCAATGCCACGAACCTCTATTCATTGGCCAGCGGCCGGATGGACACTCAACTCGGCCAGCTCATGGACTCACTGAAGACCGGCCAGAACTTCCAGCTCAGTGACGCCCAACTCCAGAACAACCGGAATCTCGCCGTCTACAACGGGACCATCCAGCAAAATGCCAACAGCGGCGGGTTCGGCAACCTGATGGCGCTGGCTCAGCTCGGCACCTACGCCCTCGGCAAGCAGGGCTTTAACGTGTTCGGGAGGAAATGATGCCTGACTTAAGCAACATCGCCGAGATCCTGAACCGCTCGACGGCAGAAGACCAGGCGGCGAGCAATCTCGCCAACATTGCTTCGGGGTTTAAGCCGACCGATCCTATTTCCGCGATCGTTGGCGGTATCACGGGTGGTCTGGCGCTAACCAAGAAGGGCAACGCCCAGGCCAAGCGCGATGTCGCAAACCTCAAGCTGCAGGAACTGGCCGACTACGAGATGAAGCTGAAGGAGTACCAGAACAAGGTCGCCATGGGAGCAGCCGCGCACCAGGAAGCCGTCCAGACCGGCGCACAGCTGGCTCAAGGCATCGAACAGGCACAACTCGGCGACGAGAGCGGCATCAAGAACTGGCTGGCATCCAACCCGTCCACTCAGGCTATGCTCAAGGACCGCATCGGGGTGCCCGTCGAGAGCGCTAAGATCACGAATATCAACGGTGTGGACGTTATCCAAGCCTACGGCCGCGACGCCAATGGCAACATCGTGATGGACCCGAACCCGGTCCCGGTCGATGCCTACCTCAAGGCTTATGCGCCGGATGCCTATGCCGCACGTTCCGCGCAGCGGCTGGAGCAGACCAGCGCGCAGCTCAAGAATGACAAGCTGGCTGCGGATGCCCGCGAGGCCAACGCAAACGCGAACAGGGCAGAACACCCGGTCCCCGTGAGCGCAGGTGGCGAGAGCAGCGGGGAGCCAAAGGCCAAAACTCAGAAGCCGTTGTCTGCCGAGGCTGCCGGTAAGGTCGCCTTGGTGATGCAGGGCGAGAATGCCGTCAAGGACATCGAAGGGCTGATGTTTGATCAGAAGGGCAAGCTGAACAAAGGCCTGTTGGCGCAATTCGCTGGAAAGAACATCCCGCTGGTTGGCGGTGTTCTTCCAAACGGGGTCACGACCGAAGGCCGCAAGCTATACACAGCGCTTTACAACATGAACAACGCCAAACTCCGCTTGGAGAGCGGCGCCGCCGTCCCCGAGGAGGAAGTGAAGCGGGCGACCGACGCTTACATCGCTGGCTTGCTCGATGATGAGGAGTCGGCCAAGTTCAAGCTGCAAGCTCCCCGACAGTATTTCAGCGACTTCAAGGCGCTTGCTTCTGGCCAGCAACCCCAAGCCGACCTGAAGGCCAAGTATGGCCTCGAATGATCTCCCCCGCGTAAAACGCAACGTCGCCAAGATGGTAGGGATGGGCGCCCCTGAAGCTGATATTGATGCCTACATCGCCTCGGAAGGCACCACGGTCGACGAGATAAAGTCGTTCAAGCCCCCTGCGGCTGCGACTCCTGCGGCGGCGGCGGAACCGGTCAATACGGTCGGCGGTGTCGCCAATCAGGTGCTCACGGGCGTCGTTAAAGGTATTCCGAACGCGATCGATGCAGCTGGTGCCTTGGTGGCGACCGGCGCCGAGAAGTTGACCGGCGGCGACCGCACCTTCTCCGACTTCATGCAGGGCGGCGGTGTCCTGAACGCCGGCATGGATAAGGTGTTGGGTACAAAGGACCCGGTCGCCCGTACCAACCTTGAACGATATGCGCGTGCCGCGGGCGAGGGCCTGTCCTCGGCCTTCATCGGCGGTCCGGGTGGCAGCACCGTGGCTCAGATCGCAAAGACCGGCATCAAGGGGGCTACGAGCGGAATTGGAGCAATGGCCGGCGGCGATGTCGGCGAGAAGGTTGCAGGAGATAAGGGGCGCATCGTCGGCAGTCTGGTCGGCGGGGTTGCTGGTGCCTACGCGCCTAGCGCAGCCAAGAATACGCTTACCGCCGCCAAAGACTCCTACAAAAATATCGCCGCTGGCTTCGGTCGGAAAAGCGCCGAGGAGTGGCAGCAGGTGGGAAACGCCATGGCGGACGAGGCTAAGACCACCCTTGATGCGGCAAACAAGACCGGCACGGTAATTTCAAAGGCGGCCGCCACCAAAGGCATCGACAAGATCGTCAGCGAGATTGAAGCCGAAGGTGACTTGAAGGGCAGTGCTGCACAGAAGCTGTACGGCGACACGATCGCGGTCCTGGATGACCTCAAAACCTACAAGAAGGGCGAACTCACTCTCGATAAGATCCACCAGGTACGGCAAACGATCGGTCAGATGATCTCCCGCAACTACAAGCGGCCGGAAGGCGCCGCCGATGCCGCCAAAGCCACTTCGTTGATGAACAAGTTTGATGACTGGGTGGAAGGTCTCACCGACAAAGACCTGAAGGCCGGCTCGACGGACAATGTGAAGAGCCTTTACGACTATCTCGGCCAGTACAGCCAATTCAAACGCTTCGACGACTTCCGCAAGCTGGTGGAGTCGGCCGACGGAGACGTCAACAAGATACGCACCACGGTTCGCGGCTGGTTCAAGCCCGGCAACGAGAAAAAGCTACGTGGCTTCACGCCAGAACAGGTGAAAGTTATCCGCGCCGTTGCGTATCCAACGCAAGGTGAGGGGCTTCTCAACACCATCGGCAAAGCCGGGATCGACGTGACCGACTTGAAAAACAATGGCTTCCTCGGCCCCTTCCTGAACATCGTCCTTGCGGGATCGCACGGTGTCTCAACGGGCGGCGCCTCTGTCGTTGGTGCGTCACTGGCGAAGATGGCGGGCAAAGGTATCGGTGCGGGTAAGGTCGAGAGCGCGCTCAGAACGCTTTCCGCAAAATAGTTTGACGCATGAATCCGTTGTGCGCTCTAATTGATCAACGAAAGGGTAGGTGACTTGAAAACATTGATGCTCGTGCTGACGCTTGCGCTGGCACTTGTCGGCGTGGCGAATGCGGCCAGCATCCGCTCTGAGGCCACGGCCTACGAGATCTCGACCACGACCGCGGTAGACTACTCCGGCACCAGTATCGTTTCGGCTGCTACCCGAACGTCTGATACTCTTTTCTGGTATCTTGCTTGCTCTTCGAACTGCCACATCGCTACAGGGAGCGCGCCAGTGGCCACTTCGCGCAGCTTCTATCTTCCCGCTGGCGTACTCTTTGGGATGCCCATCCGGGATAACGTGAGCATCGCGGTGATACAGGACTCTGCAGCGGGTACTCTCTACGTCACCAAAGGTCTGAAATAGCTGGTGCAGGTCGGCCAGCCCGGGACATTCAATTTCGGGAACGGCCCCGCGGTTTCCGGTTCTGCGCCGTCTATTGATGCTGACGCACAGGCATGGATAAACGCCGGAGCAAATGCCGACTCGACAAGGGCTGACAATCTCGTCAGAGCGCTGAAAGCCGTTGCAGGCCCCAGCTCCAACATGTTCGCCGACATAAAAGCTGCGGGCGGGTGCATCGAGCTTTTCCGTGGTCTGAATGCAGGCGGGGCGACAATCCCCGACCTTACGCTGAACAAGACCGCCACCCCCTCTAACAGCCCCTCCCATGCGTTCGCCACGGGGTACACCCTCAACGGCACTAACCAGAGCATCGACAGCGGGCTCACGGTTGTCCAGTCGGCAAATTACTTCGCCATCATGTTCCTCAACCACATCTCTTTTACCTCAAACGAGGGGATGTTCTCGGACGCCGACGCGGCGACGCCGGCGCTTTCGGTCGTCCAGCGCACCTCCACCGATAACCGCTTCCGCACCACGTTGACGAAGGTTGCCGGTACTACCTCCTTCCGGGACAGCGCCACGGGCTATTCCACCGGCATCGACTACCAGATGGGCTTTTCCCTCAACGCACAAACAATGCAGCCATACTCTAACGTGGTGAGCGCCAACTCCTTCACAACGGATGGAACGACCGCAGCGCTCGTTGACGATATGCGAGCCGCCAACGGTACGATCAAGCTCGGACGGTCCGGTTCGACTTATGGGAATATTCAAGTCCACGGCTTTGTCGCCGCACCTTTGTCATTGACCGCCACACAGCTTCAAAACCTGGTCGATGCCATCAAGGTGTTTTGGTCGTGATTCCTACCGATATTTCAAACTGCATTGCCTGGTACGACCCGCAAAAATACCGGACGTTGGCCACGTCACCAGTCACGAAAACCCTCGACCTCACCTATACTCTCGCCGCATCTGGAGGCAGCCGCTTCTGTACCTCCATCCCCGACCAGTCCGGAAACAGTAAGACTCTCACCGAATTGTCGTCCGGGAATGGGGTAGGCCATGACTGCAGATGGTCGAACCTCCGCCACTGCTTCTACAACGTGTCGGCCAGCAAGGGGATGGTGTCCAGCATCTACAACCAGGCGGCCAAAAACTACACGTGGAGTTTTGTCTTCCAGACACCAAGCACACTTGGCACCGATGCCCTATTTGGCGCTCAGGACAGCTCCGGCCGGCGCATGTACGTCGTCCTCACGAGTTCTGGAGGAATAACCTTCGGCTACGGGAACGCCTCCGAAACAGTGGCCAGCCTTCTCACGACCAGCACCTACTACCACCTTATCGTCTCGTGGAGTAACACCACCGGAGCCATCACTGCGTACCTGAACGGGACGCAAATCACCTTCTCCTCGCCGACCTATACAGTGCCTTCGGCGGACTGCACCATCCCGCTTCATTTCTTCTGCCGCAACAACAACGGCACCGTGACCGACTACACCAACCTTGTCTCTGTCGGGGACATCATCGGTTACGAGAAGGTCTTGAACGCCACCGAACGCCTGCAGCTCCAGCGGTACATGGAGGAACGGTGGAAGAAGGACCTCATCTTCATCACCATCGACTCATGGGGACAATCGCAGGAGCAAGGCCGCACGACCGTTGCCGATTGGCCGAATGTTCCTGACTACCAGAATGGCGCGGCGTCCGCTGATGCCCATGACTTCCGCATCCTCCAGTATGGCAGGGACAGCGACGACGGCAAAATCATCCTCGGGTGTCAGTCCTTCGACCATTGGGACATCACCGCCAATAACGATGTCGGCCCGCTCCTGAATGCCTGCAAGACCTATCTCGCTTATCTGAACAATCCGCTTTACGAGGACCGCATTCGCCTCGTCGTTCAACCCGGGGCGAAGGGTGGCTCAGGCGTCTATGACAACGGAGGTGGCACGCCGCGCTCTTATTGGGTGGCGGGTGACCCCATCTACGACCAGTTCTTCACCCGCTCCAATGCGATGAAAGCGCTACTTCCTCACTACCAACAGGCCCTTGTGAGTGGGCACATCGGGTACTCAGGCGCCTCCGACGGCCTTACCAAGACGAAATTTGCGACCGAGCAAGACCGCATCATCACCGCCATGCGCGGAGGAACGATCAACGGGATTACTTCAACGACGCCCTTCGAGATCGGCAACCTAGGGGCCTTCTTCACCGCGCCCGGGGGTAATCAGGTCAACATCAACGCCGCCATCAACGAAACACCCCAGCGGCTCTCTTACGTCGGCGTCACGGACATTTCCGACCTCGGCGCGAGCGCTGTGTTGAGTGACGGCCTTCATCTGGACCCTCCTTACGCCCGCATCTTCGGTAATCGGAAAGGGGTAACCTGGATAACCCTGGCGCCCCAGCCGATGAACAGTGTCTATGGGTTGCTGGTGGTCTGATGGCTCCTGCAAAATGGCACCTCGACATCAAGATTACGGCTGGGCTGATACTTACCAGCCTCCTTAACCTCGGGGGCGGTATCTGGTGGGCTGCCAAGATCGATTCAGCGAACGCAACGCAGGACGCAGCCATTACGCGTCTGGAAGCCCGTCAGGACCGGATTGACGGTGCTGTAGGGGCAGTCAACGAGCGCCTGGCCCGGATAGAAGCTAACCAGCAAAACCAAACCCAGCTCATTCAGGAGATCCGCCAAGGGTTGTTGCGGAAATGACCTGGACCTCTCGCTTCTTCAAGCCCACCGAATTCGACAGTCCGGACGATCCCGGCTCCGGGGCCAACATGAATGCGGGCTTCATCTCGAAGCTGGATGTCGCCCGATCCTTCTGCACATTCCCGTGGCGCGTCTCCGCTGGATATCGAACCAAGGAGCACAACAAACTTATCGGCGGGGCCAGCGCGAGCCGGCACCTGACCGGCGAAGCGGCCGACATAGCGTGCACTGATAGCTCAACGAGGTACGCCATCGTCGCGGCTGCTATCAAGGCCGGCATCAAGGGAATCGAAGTCTGCGGCCGGCATGTCCATCTCGATAACCGCCCGAAGCCGACAATGTGGACCGACAAGAGCAAGTAGACAGTCGCGTACAAGCGTGTCAGCTTGACCGTACCCGCGGCGCTGCTCCTGTTGTAACGAGCGACGTAAGACGGGTAAGGGCCGCCTCCTCCCCCCACACCCCTCGGCGGCCTCTTTTTCTTTGACACAATGCCAAGCTCGGCTCACCCTTTAAGCAACGAAAGGGTAACGAGTTGCAATTCCTGGCTATCGGCATGGTGTTGAAGGCGATCATCGACTTCGCCTCAAAAGTAATGGACGGCAAGAAAACGAAAGCTGGTGTCGCAATTGCGTTGGCCGGCGGCTCGCTGCCCTCGCTGGCTCTCTTCGGCGTGGACATCACGCCTGACGCTGTCATCAACGCCGTAAACCAAATCCTCGGCCTCTTTGGCTATCACATCGTCGGCGATGTGCAGCAAGTGGCGCAAACCTTCCTGGGCAACGTGCTGACGCTGGTCGGCTCGGGGATTGCCTTGTACGGGTACGCCCGCAAAGGTGAGCTGATCGCAAAGTAGGCAAACCTCAGCAGAAAACCCCGGCTTGATCCGGGGTTTTCTCGTTAGTAGGTGATCGCGTCGTCCATCTCGCGCTCAGACGCCTGGCGAGGCGTCTCAGGCTGGATCTCCGGCGCTGCTTCCTTCCTGACCCAGTCCGCCGCCTGGGAGGCGTAGGACGCGGCCTGAAAGATAGCCCGCTTGTCGTCCTTCATCACCTTAAGCCAGCTCTCGACATAGGATGCCGAGCGGTGGCGGGCAGGGATGCCGGCGTGAGCGCAAAGGAAGGCGCTGCCCAGTTCCGCGATCAGCTCTTCGAAGGCATAGGCATTGCTGCCAAACCGGGTGGAGAGGTTGCGGTTGAGCCGTTCCTTGTGGCCGGTGGCATGGATGACCTCGTGAAAGGCCACACCATAGAACTCCTCCGGGCTTTCAAACCACGAGTAAGGCGGCAACACCACTTGGTTACGCTGCGGGTAGTAAGCCGCTTTCGTGCCCGAGTATTGGATGTCGACGCCGCATTTACCGATGAGCCGTAACGCCTCGTTGTGAACCTCCGTCTCCGGCGGCGGCTCAACGGTGACTTGATAGGCTTCGGGCAGTCTCTCCAACTGCTCGACGTGGAATACCGTGTACGTTTTCAGAAGGCTTTTCTTCTTCGTCTCGCCGGACTCCTCGTCCTGCTTTTCCGTCCACTTGGTGAAGACCACAGTGCTGCCGTGCTCGCCCTTGCGGACGTGCGCGCCGATGTCGTTCGCCTGCTTGAAGGTCATCCAGGAATGCGAGTGAAACCCGCGCTCCATCGCTTCGGCCCAGAGCAGCAACGTGTTTATCCCCGAGTAGGGACGCCCAGTAGCGACGTTCGTGGGGACGTAGGCGATACCCGGCTTCTTTTCGATTGCCCATGGTTTCGTCCAGGGAATTACCCCGGCCTCCAGCTGCTTGATGATGGTGTCAGTGACTTTTGAATACAGGTCTGCCGTGCGCATGAGAGTCCTCTCTGCGGGTGTGAAAACGATAGCGATGTTGGTGTTTCTGCTAGGGGAGCCCTAAGATGGGTGAGATGCTTAGAGTCCTGTTCGCGTTGCCACTGTACGCCGTTCGATTCACGGTGGCTATCATTCGCGTGACGTGGAAAATCTTGAAGTGGCTGTATGAGCGCTTCAAAGGGCGGAAGAGCCTAACCACCCACGGCGATGCCGACTGGGTGAGTGAAAAGGTGCTCAAGAAGAAGGGGCACTTCAATCCCGGTTCGTTCTTGCTCCTCTTCACGAAGCCTGAAAGCTGGAGTGGCTGGCTCGGCTGGTTGTGTCGATTCTTTAAAAAGCCGCGAGCGGTCTATGGGCGTCGTAACCGAGGCTGCATCGTCATTGCCGGACCTGGCCAAGGCAAATCCCAGAACGTCCTGGCAAACTTCAAGTCGAAGTCGCTGGTCCCGTATCACAAGCGCCAGCACCTCTTCGTGCACGACATTGCCGACGAGCTCTGGCAGAAGGGAAAGCCGCTTCTCGAAGCGGCAGGCTACGTTTGTGAAAAGATCGACCTGGTCAACCCGACAGCTGGCATTCGCTACGATGTCCAGTCGTTCTTGGACTTCAACAGCATCCATTACAAATCGAGTCTGAAAGCACTTACTCACGGGCTTATTGCGCCCGAGCCGAACTCCCGCCAGCCGCACTTCGTCGACTTCGCGCGGATCATGCTCGAAGACGTCCTGACGCTGAACCAGCTCGAAGGCGCCAAACGAAGCGTGCCTGAGTGCATCGACGAGTTGATGAGCAGGAAGAAGAGGGAAGCGCTTCTCAAACGGATGGAGAAGCATCACTACGACTTCAATGCCATGGACATCTTCAGCCGCATGAAAGGCGATGAGGGTATTGGCATGGAGTCTACCACCCTGCGGAAGCTCGAACCCTGGAGGTTGCCGGCCATCCACGAAATCTCAAAGGTGGAGCGGACCGTCGATCATCCGTGCGGCTGGTCCTTCGAGGAGATGCTGACGGATGACAGGCCTTGCGCCTTGTTCGTCCGCACCGGCCTTGCGCCTGGTGGCGGTGATTTCGCTCGCGCGGTATTCATGAATCTCATCAACACCATTCGGCGCCATTGGGATGAAACCGGGCTGGAGCATCCTCGCGGCATCCAAGCGTTCGTTGATGAGTTCGCCCGACTTGGCACATGCTCCGCCATCATCGACGGACATAACGAGCTGCGGAAGGCCGGTTACAGCCAGTGGCTCGGCATTCTCAGCTTCGCCGCGATGGAGGAGCTTTACGGGAAGGGGGCCAAGACCCTGTTCAATGGCTGCGACCATATCATACTCCCCGGCAACGGGGATATGGAGGTCAATGAAACCTACAGCCGGATGATCGGTGACATGACCATCGAAAGCGGGTCGCGCAACGAAAGCGACTATGGCGAAAGCAGTGGCAAGAACGAGCAGGCGAGGCGGCGGATCAAGGCTGACGAGCTCCGCCGCGCCGACGAGACCGTGTCCTTTGCGACCATCGGTAACCTGAACGTCAAAGGCTTGAGCACGTTCTACCTGAAGAGGGGTGTCCCGGTCCTGCGTTAGTGCTTGACGCCCTGTTCTTCCTGCTGCGCCTCGATCCAGTTGACCAACTCGGGATGGCCCATCTCCTGCAACAGATCCTTGGCTTCTTCGAGGGTCAGCTGGTCCTGCTCGTACGCGTCGATGACATCGTTCGGCGAAACCCCCTTGAGGCTCTCCTGGATGCTGTCCCGGAAGAAGATCTCGGCAAGCTCGAAGTCCTGCTCTTCGCCGTTGATGCGCTCGTGCATGGTGATGTGCTGCTCCAAGCTGGCGACCCGCTGTTCCAGCTCGTAGACCTTCTGGGTGGCACGGTTGGCGTAAGCCTCTGCCTCGCGCAGGTCGGCGCTCCGCAGGGCTTCAGCGTAGGTCGCCTTGGCGTGCTCGGCTTCCGCCTGAACGGCCTTCTCGAACCCGGCCGTCCTGATCTGGAAGGGACCTAATTTCCAGTTGATACCCTTCCGGAAGCCCATGAAGTGCGTCTCCTTCATGGCCTGGGCCGCGGTGATCGACCTAGCCTGGGCATCGATGAACGCATTGTGCGCCACCTCGGCCTTCTGCCGGGCGCTGACGGCCTCGCCGCCCCAATAGGCGTATTCGGAACGGAGCCGCGCCGCCTCAGCGCGCTTGCCGCGCATGATGCGTAGTTCGTTGGCTTGCCGGCGAGCGAGATTGAGCTTGCTGTTGATCGGCATATCTTCAGCGCCCTCTTGGGCGTCCTCTGCGTCGGTTTCGTCTTCCGCAGGGATAGGCTCTTCGGCCGGCTCCGGTAGCTCGTGTGTGGGGGTGTTTGGGGGCGACTGCTCGACCGGCAGCTCCTGGGGTACCTGCTCAGCTTCTCCATGCTCGGCTTCCATCTCCGCCGCCTTCAGGTCAGCCTCGTAGCCTCTCGGCTTATGAGCCTCCGCCAAGCCCCTTTCCAAATTGGTCCTGCAATCAACACGGAAGTCGTATCCGTGGATGGCGAGCACGGCGTTACACTCGAACTCCCACGCCTGCCGCAGCCAGGTTGTCGGGTTGCCCTTGATCGGGCTGTTGTCGCGCCGGAACGACGCTGACCGGCCGAAGTAAGCAACCTGCTGACCGTTGTGGTCGCGATCGATCACCAAAACATGCGCGTGCGGGTTTTCTGGGTCATTGCGATGGATATCCGCGGCAACACGAATGCGCCGGCCGAAGCTGATAAGCTCGGCGAAATTACGCAGCGCCTCTCGCTGGTGCGCCACGCTCATGTTCTTGTCGAACGAGATTGTGAAATCTTCGCCGAGTCGACCGTTCGCGCGGGTTACCGTTGCGCTGTGCGCAAGCAATTCCTTGAAGAATTCGTGGCGGTCGGACGAGAAGTTGATGCGGATGGAATCTTCAGGGTCCAGCACCTTGTTGGTGTTGGTGTTGTAGTTGCCTTTGGCCGACAAATGCCAGTTGCTGCTGCGACCATGATGCTGGTTGCCGTTCCGGCTGTAGTACTTGTGCTCGAAGCGGTAGAACCCCTGTTGCATGTTGCCAATCTACACCAGCGCAGCTGAGTTGAACGCAGTAGACTTTTTCCAAAAGTCTAACTGCACTGTCTCTACATGGCACTGATAACAGACGCTGCAAAAATGCCGCTATGGCTTAAGGGGGCAGGCGGTCTCACGTCGGCTTAAGGCCGCTGACGCTTGTGTAGACTGGCTGTCCGTCTGGGCCTGGGTTGTAGATCAGGTGAATTACCTTGTAGATCGCGGACGCACGAATGAGGTGCATCGTGCTTGAGCGAACAACCTCCTCCATGAACGGCTCTTTGCTGAAGCTGTCCAACTCGTGCAGCCACTCCGCGAGCATATTGCACGAGTGGACGAAAACCGGATGAGCGGTGTTCAGGAGGCGCTTGGCTTGTGTGAGAAACTTCTCCCAACTGGGCGATAGTTCACTTCGCTCAACTACGGCTACGGCCTCGTGAGACGGGGCCAGAAGAAAGCCGCAGCGGGTGTTTTCGAGAATGGCGGTTGCGAAGGCGTCAGCGGCAAACATGGCCGTATAGGCTTGGGCTTGGTTTGCTAGATGAGTGTTCAAGGTTTTGGTGCCGGCCTCCTTCTCCGCTACAGCCTTTAAGAGCTTGTCCTCAAGCGAAGAGAGCTGCTCTGAGAACATCGTCTTTATGATTTCGAACTCAAAGCGATTGTCGAGATTCCTTACGCCCTCGCGTAGCACTTCAGGCACTTTGACCCCAAGGCGTCTCGCGTGTTTGGTAGCGATCTTGGCTAGGTTACCGTCGAGATGAATAGACGTATCGCGGGAGCCGTCTACTGCTTCCGAGGTCCCGCTCCCGGGAGGACGGCCAAGCTTCGTGCGATCTCGCGGAGTGGGCTTATGCCGTGTCCTTTTGGGCATCATTCTTATCCCATCTAAGCAACTGGCTGGACTGTCAAAAATCGGAAACTAAAAACCCCGATTCCCGGGTTTTTGGGAAGCCTTTAATTGCGCGTCCACGGGTTCAGGAAACGGCCACTTCCGGCGAAACCAACTTGGACCTGAAGGATGTGAGACAATGAGCTTTTCGTACACCTTCATGAAGACGGTCTTGAACAACGCCGTCTACACTCTGATGACCAATGGCCAGACCCTTTACGGGCGCGTCGTTGGCTACGCCGAAGACTACCGGGGCTTCGGTGCCGTTGTGAAGTTTCCCAACGGCACGAAGTTCTTCTACGGGGTCGGCGCCAACGGCTCGACCCTGGTGAACTTGGGCCAGCCGCCCAAGCGCCGTAAGCCCAAGAAGGTGATGCATGCCTTCTTGCCCGCTCTCCGCCTGCGCTGAGAGGGGGCATCATGTATATCGACACTTTCATCGAAGCATGGAATGACCTGGCGGACTGCCAGTACAGCGACCCGGTCTCGGGAGCGTTCGGTACCGTAGCTCACATCGACTACTACGGGATGGACGGCTATTGCGCCCGCGTCGTCTACCCGAATGTCGGCGATGTTTGGTATCGCTGGTCCACTGGTGGCTACGTCCGCCGCTGCGAAGCGCCGAAAGAGCGTGGTACGGGGATCACGCCTCCCGGGTGCTGGCTGTGATTGGCCTTATCGAAACCATCCTGAAGCTCGCCGTCCAGGTCGCGTTGTTCTTCGTGACCTTGGCGGTGAACCTCATCACCGGCATCGTCCGGGCGCTCTGGTTTGCCTTCCAGAGCAGGGCGCCCCGTCATGCCTACCAAAGCCCCTTGGCGCCGACTTATCGGCCGCGCGCAAAGGCCTACTCTCGGCGCCGGAGGAAGCAATGGCGTCGAAGGTAGAAAACCCCAACGTCACCGCGGCGGCGCTTGTCGCCGCGGTGTTCTGCCTGAACTGGCTCTCGGCCCGCTATTACGGCTTCCCGTTCGTGTGGTGCTGGGGGAAGCAATACCTCCAGCCGCTGTTGGAGCCTTGGTTTTTGGTGATCCAGTTCATGGCCTTGGCATGGTTCGCAATGGCGGCCTGGTCGGGTTCGGTCATCAACACCCTGAAAGCCATCCTCATCATCATCCTCGTCTACGGACTGCCGAAGTTCGCAGATGAGTCAATTCGTCTCGGCAAGAGCTGCTTCTAGGAGCATTGTATTCTGATGAATCGAATCTACATGGATGGTGCACCCGAGGGCCATCAGATGCTGCGCGACAATGTGGCGTTGGAAAAAGGCTTCTCCTTGTACAAGCCGTACTCGGAGAAGCAGGCGGCCGCTTTCATCGGCCGCGATATCTCCACGCTGAAGCGCTGGCGGCGCGCGGGTCTTTTCAAGAACAAGTTTCCGACGAAGCACGGCGAGGACGGCGTGCAGTATCTCGGCATCTATATCGCTGACCTGATCATTTGGGGTACGGGTAAATGGCCCAACGAGCCGGACGAAACGACCGCTTCCAACTCGGGGCCTACTGGCTCGGGCAGCGGAACGGAAGCTCTGCCTGGTATCGCTGCTGGCGAGGAGCGTCCGGCACTGAACGCGTCTCACTCGGCACGTCGGATTTTGAGGAAGCAAAGCAACGTCTGACCGACTGGTACCTCCTGCAGACGAAGCCGGAGGCGCCGGTCGAGGAGGTGAAGATCGCGGAGGTGATTGCCCGCTACTGGGACAAGCGTGGGCAATACACGTCTCATCCGCCGACGACGCAGGGCCATTGCAATCACTGGCTTGAGCAGTTCGGTGAGCAGTCCGTCGCGGAGGCATGCTCCTTCACCGAACAGGAGCGGTTTAAAACCGCTTTGCTGGAGCAAGGCCTCGCACCCCAGACCATCAATAACATCATCTCCACGGGCCGCGCTGCGGTCCGTATGGCATGGAAGAAGGGCGAGATCGCCTCGGTCCCACCCTTCACGCTGCTGGAGGTCGGGGAGCAGGAGCCCATGGGGCGGCCCCTGAGCGTCGAGGAGGGGCGCAAGCTGTTTGCTGAGCTGCGGGACCACGTCTGGCTCATGAACGTGCTGCTCATCGCCACCACGGCGCGTCCGGCCGCGATCCTGCAGATGGATTGGGTGCAGTTCAACTTCGAGGCCGATCTCGTCTACCTCAACAAGCCGGGCAGGAAGCAGAACAAGAAGCGCCGCCCGGTAGTGAAGATGCCGCCGTTCCTCAAAGCGATCCTGCTGCCGATCAGGAAGGATAGCGGTCCGGTGATAACGTTCGAGGGAAGGGCGGTGAAGTCGGTTCGCACGGCTTGGCGTAAAGCGCGGCTGCGGGCGCAGCTCGATGCCGAGGTCACTCTGTATTCGTGGAGGCACACCTTGGGTCGCTGGATGCGTTCTAAGGGCGTTCCGAAGTGGGAGGTGCAGGGCCAGCTCGGTCACGGCAAAGGCGTCACCGAGCGTTATGCTGAGTTTGATCCGCTGTTCCAGAAAGAGGCTACCGCAGCCATCGAGGCGTTCTGGCAGGCCCTGCAACGAGCCGGGGACACTTCGGGGACAGATTCGTCGGCTGTTTGGACGCTCACCGGTAACCTACTGATTTCCGGCGACAATTGGTGCCGGCTGAGGGGATTGAACCCCCGACCTTCGGTTTACAAAACCGCTGCTCTACCGCTGAGCTAAGCCGGCGACGCCTGAAAGACGCGGGCAGGGCCGGCTGAGCCGGGGCTGTCTGCCCGTGCGCGCCGCAATACCAGACTTGATCGGAAAGTGCCAGAACCCGAAGGCGCGTCCTGGCGACATGAATCAGGCGGCCCTGAAGGCCGCCTGATTTTCGCGCTAGAGCTGAAGCGCCTTACTGGCAGATGTGCCGGCGGCCGTCTTCGCCCTTGAACCAGGTGCCGGGCGTACAGACGAAGCCGTTACGCTGGGCGTAGGTGCGGGTATCCCAGCCGCGATTGTCCCAACCGCGGTTGTCCCACGAATTGTCGTAAGCATAGGAATTGTCCCAGGCGCGGAACGGCGCCGAGGCGATCGCGCCGGCGGTGCCGATCGCCGCGCCGGCTACGCCGGCCGCGACGTCAGTCGGCCAGAAGCCGGTGCGGCTCCTGTTCCAGTCGTTATTCCAATCGCCATTGGCCTGACGATAGGTATTGGTTTGACGGGAGGACATGCGGTGATGGCGGGATCCGCGATCGGTGTAGGGGTTGCCGGGCCCGAGGTTCTGACAGTTGGCGTTCGGGAATTGCGCCGCGCAGCGGCCGGGTTCGTTGACGACGGCCTGCGCCATGGCAGAGCCTGCCAGCATGGTCGCCGCAATCGCCGTCGCTCCAAGAAGTCTGATATTCATGGTTGTTGGCTCCCATTTTGTTGACGAGAGCTAAACGCTTGCGGGGCCGGACGTTCCGAAGAAACCGGTGGATTTTCGCAAGGGGAGGTCAAACGGATGTGAGCGCGCGGCGCGGTTCCGTGCGGCCGCGCGATGCGCCGTTAACGCTTCGCTAGCTCGCTTTGCTGCATTTGAGCGGCGCAGGATCCTTACGCATTAGGCTTACCGGAAGTTGGCGAGCGGGCCTTAACCCTCTCTGTGTCGCGATCGGATAGGTTGCCGCCGGATAACCGGGGTCTCCTCATGCGTGCTGTGGCGCTCGCTGCCTTTCTGATCGGATTGCCTGCGACGGCATTCGCCGGCGGCTTCGATGTCGTCGTTCCCGGCCGCCCTGGGGTGCCGATCATCATCAACAACATCGACGCGTCCTATGCCGTGGTCGAGGGCGTCTGGGGCCTTGGCAAGAACCAGCAGGTTCAGCCCACGATCTATGGCGGGCGCTATGTCGCCGAGCGGCAACCGACCGACGTCGGCCATTATTATCCGACGCTCGGCCTGCGCCCCGGCTACGGCCGGCTCGAGGTCGAGCCGCCCGCGAACCGCAAATTGCCCAAGCCCGCCGAGAGCTATCACCAGAGCTGGGGCGCGCAATCCGCGCCGCTGCCGGCGCAGATGGACCCGCCCGTCGATGCACCGCCGGTGATCTATGCGCCCGAGATCAACGATCGTCCGCGGCCGCCGCGACCGCGGCCGCATGTCCAAGTCCCCGGCAGGCCGCCGGGTTAAGAAACGTCCAAATCCAACAAACGAAAATCAACAGGAGAGAGTAATGCGTCAGATGATTTCGGGACTGGTTGCGGCGGCTGCCGTGATGTTCGCCGCCACCGCGCCAGCCGCGGCCTGCGGCTTCAACCCGTGCCAGCCGGTTGCGCCGGTCTATTCCGGCTGCAACACCGGTTGCGGCGGTTATGGCTACGGCTATGGCGCCTATGAGCGTCTCGCCGAGCCGACCACGCAGTATTACTACGTCAACCAGGGCCCGACCTACACCGGCCCGGGCGCCTTCGCGCCGTATCCGACCTATCGTGAAGACGCGGTCGTCGCGCCCGCCAATTACGGTTATGGCTATCGCGCCGCTGTCGCTCCCTATCACCGCCCGTACTACCGTCCGTATCGCTACGGCTACGGCCCGCGAGTCGGCTATCTGCCCCGCGTGCACTATGGCCACGGTCCCCGCTACGGCTACGCCCACCGCCACGCGCCGATGCCGTATTACGGCGGCCACCGCGTGCTGCGCCGCTATTACTGATCTCTGATCGGTTGAATGACGGGACGCCCGTTCGCGCAATGCGGACGGGCGTTTTGCTTGTCTAACGCTTCATCAGCCCGAGCCGGCTCGCGCCGACATAGAGCGAGAGCACGGCAGCGTTCGACACGTTGAGGCTCTTGATCTCGCCGGGCATGTCGAGCCGCGCCACGACGCTGCAGGTCTCGCGGGTCAATTGCCGCAGGCCTTTTCCTTCGGCGCCTAACACGAGCGCGAGCGGCTCGCGCAGCGCGACGTCCGAGAGGTTCTCGCTGCCCTCGCTGTCGAGCCCGACGGTCTGGAAGCCGCGGTCGTTCAGCGCGGTGAGCGCGCGGGCGAGGTTTTGCACGGTGATCATCGGCACCAGCTCGAGCGCGCCGGAGGCGGCCTTCGCCAGCACGCCGGTGGCTTCCGGACTGTGGCGCGCGGTGGTGACGATCGCCTTGACCGCGAACGCTGCGGCCGAGCGCAGGATGGCGCCGACATTGTGGGGGTCGGTGATCTGGTCGAGCACCAGAACCATGCCTTCCTGCGTCAAGGTCTCGATATCGGGCGAGGGCAGGGGATCGGCCTCGGCGAGCAGGCCCTGGTGCACGGCATCGGGTGCGAGCTGCCGGTCGATCTCCTGAGGCCGGACGATCTCGGGCGTGACGCGGGTTGCGATGTTTTCGTCCGCCAATCGCTTGGCCGCGTTCTCGGTCAACGTCAGTTTGCGGATCCGCCGCTGGGGGTTGGCCAGCGCCATGGAAACGGAGTGCCAGCCATAGAGGATGACCGGCCCGTCGGTTGCCGAATCGCGGTCGCGCCGGGCCGGGCGGCCGGCCGATTTCTCGGCCTTCTTGAAGGGCTTACCGTCCCGGCGACGGCCCTTGGGTACGAATTTTCGATCGTTCATGGCTGCGCTTGTGTCACGGGTTCCGGAATATGGCAATTTGGCCATCTCCTGAGGCCATTATGGCCCATTTTCCCCGAACGCCTCGGTTGACTTTACCCCACCGCTTCGCCCATAACCGCGCCCGGTCGCGCCCCCATCCGGGCTGTCGCGGCCTCACGTTCCATGGCCGTCTTCGGTCCGCCGGCAAGGT